>Ga0209018_1000225_pt1 | contig 54832 bp, 49 predicted proteins | sample YNPBryBLVA2012_FD_185814 | JGI IMG/M metagenome (GOLD analysis project Ga0209018, IMG submission 185814) | Anoxygenic and chlorotrophic microbial mat microbial communities from Yellowstone National Park, USA - YNP Bryant BLVA 2012 (SPAdes)... ...
TCAACCATGCGGTGCATTATACACCACATGGCGCGCTTCGTGCACCCGCCATTCCTCCCGCGACTCAAGTCGCGGGTTTCCTTGCGGAGGGTCTATGAACCGGACGATCGGACGCAAGGGCCAAGCAAGGGCCAGATCAAGCGCGACAAGCTGGCGCTCCAGGTGCTCGCCGAGCGGATGGCCTTAAGACCGCGCCCTGAATTGGAGCGGCTGAATCTCAGCGAGGCGACCTGGGCCGCGCTCGCCGAGACACCGCGTATCAAGGATCTACGTGCGCGCAGGCGTCACTGGAAGCACATCGCCAATCTGCTCGAACGCGAGGACAGGGCGGCTATTCATGCGCTCATGGATGGAGCCGAGGGGCACGAACGTGCCGCCACCGCGCGCCATCAGGCGCTGGAGCGCTGGCGCGAGCGTCTGATCAGCGAGGGTGATGTGGCCCTGGCTGCATTCATCGCCGAGTACCCAGAGGTCGATCGCCAGCACCTGCGTGCACTGGTCCGGGCCGCCCAGCGTGACAGCGTGCGCGGCAAGCCAGATGCGCCACGCAAGCTGTTTCGGTTCTTGCGCGAATCCCTGGACTGATCGAACCGGGAACGCGCGCAGGATCCCGAGCTTGGAACTCGGTCATATCGACGCCATTCTGAATCCTTGAATCGCGTCCACGACCCTAACCCCATCCAGAGGCCCACCATGACTGATCTCACACTCGATGAACGTCTATTGCTGACCCGGCGCACCATGCAGCTCTTGGAAGACTGGGGAGTGGCCGCGCGCGACATCCTCGATCTGCTGCAACTTCCGGAGACGATCAAGGTGCGCCACATTGGGCGCTTCCACGATCAGGAGGCCTTTCCCGATGACCCGGCGGTCAACCGACGCCTGGCCTATCTGAATCGTATCGAACAGGCGCTCCATACCTATTTCCCGCGTAATCCCGAGATGCGCAAGCTCTGGGTACGGCGCGCCAACAAGCAGTTCGGGCATCGCGCCCCGGTGGCAGTCATGATCGAGGATGGCGAGAGCGGGCTGATCTCGGTACTGTCGCATCTGGACTGTACCTTCGCCTGGGACCTGACCGGCTCGCGCGCCGATTATCGGCGCGCCTCCTAGCCAGGATCACCAAGGATCGCGTTTCGGGATCGCGGCGCTTTTCGATTAAGATGTCCGTAACCCAGCGTTCGGCAGTCAAGTTCAATGGAAAATCTTCGTGGTACGACAATCCTCTCGGTACGACGCGGCGACAGGGTCGTGATCGGCGGCGATGGTCAGGTCTCGCTCGGTCCGACCGTGATGAAGGGCAATGCGCGCAAGGTGCGTCGGCTCTACAAGGGTCAGGTACTGGCCGGTTTTGCCGGGGCCACCGCCGATGCCTTCACCCTGTTCGAGCGCTTCGAGGGTAAGCTCGAAAAGCATCAGGGTCATCTGACCCGCGCCGCGGTCGAGATGGCCAAGGACTGGCGCACAGATCGCCTGCTGCGTCGGCTCGAAGCCATGCTGTGCATCGCCGACGCCACCACCTCGCTCATCCTCTCAGGCACGGGGGACGTCATCGAGCCCGAGCAGGACATCATGGCCATCGGTTCGGGCGGTTCATTCGCGCTCGCGGCCGCGCGCGCCCTGGTCGCCAATACCGAGCTCTCAGCGCGCGAGATCGTCGAAAAGAGTCTACACATCGCCGCTGATATCTGTATCTATACCAACCATAGCCTCGTCATCGAGGAGTTGGAGGCCAAGACGGATTGACCGGACGTCCACTCCAGCCCTCGCACAAATCACTGTGTTCACCAAACCGCAAGACACCCGAGAATGCCCGCCCGTCCCAATCGATCCACCGATTCCATGTCTGAAATCACCCCCCAACGCATCGTCGCCGAGCTCGACAAACACATCGTCGGCCAGAACGAGGCCAAGCGCGCCGTGGCCATTGCGCTGCGCAACCGCTGGCGCCGTGCTCGGATCCCCGAGCCGATGCGCTCCGAGATCACACCCAAGAACATCCTCATGATCGGCCCGACCGGGGTCGGCAAGACCGAGATCGCGCGCCGCCTGGCCAAGCTCGCCAATGCCCCCTTCATCAAGGTCGAGGCGACCAAGTTCACCGAGGTCGGGTATGTCGGACGTGATGTCGATTCGATCATCCGCGATCTAGCGGACATCGGTTTGAAGATGGCGCGTGAACAGGAGATGGCCAAGCTCGCCAATCTCGCGGAGGCGGCGGCCGAGGAGCGCATCCTCGACGTGCTGTTACCGCCGCCGTCCGGCTTCGAGGAGGAGAGCCGCTCGACGGTGACTTCGGCCACGCGCGAAAAAATGCGTGCCAAACTGCGCTCCGGCGAACTGGACGATCGCGAGATCGAGATCCAGGTCGCGGCCGCGCCGCTCGGGGTCGAGATCATGGCCCCACCCGGTATGGAAGAGATGTCAAACCAGCTCCAGGGCCTGTTCCAGAGCCTGGGCCAGGGCCGGATGAAGCGGCGCAAGCTACGCATCCGTGATGCGCGCAGGCTGCTCAAGGACGAAGAGGCCGCCAAGCGCGTCAACGACGAAGAGCTAAAATTGCGCGCCCTGGAGAATGTCGAGCAGAACGGGATCGTCTTCATCGACGAGATCGACAAGGTGGCCAAGCGCGAAGGCACCACGGGTGTGGACGTCTCGCGCGAAGGGGTGCAGCGCGACCTGCTACCCTTGGTCGAAGGCTGCACGGTCTCGACCAAGCATGGCGCGGTACGCACCGACCATATCCTGTTCATCGCCTCGGGCGCCTTCCACCTGGCCAAGCCCTCGGACCTGATCCCCGAGCTCCAGGGCCGGCTGCCGATCCGGGTCGAATTGAAGGCCCTGACCACGGACGACTTCGTGCGCATCCTCACCGAACCCGACGCCTCGCTCACCGATCAATACAAGGCCCTGCTGGCCACTGAAGGCGTGAACCTGGTGTTCACGGAGGACGGCATCCGCCGCATCGCCGAGATCGCCTGGCAGGTCAATGAGAAGACCGAGAACATCGGCGCACGGCGTCTACACACGGTCATGGAGCGTCTGCTGGAGGATGTCTCCTTCAATGCCTCCGAACTCGACCGCGTGACCATTACCATCAATGCCGCCTATGTCGATCAGAACATGGCCGATCTGGCCGCCGACGAGGATCTGTCGCGTTATATCCTGTAATTCCAGACCACCGATCACGGACCCTAGACCATCATGCCAGTACCCACCGAGCTGAATCTGCACCGTCAATCCCGGGTGCTCGAAATCGCCTATGAGGACGGCACCCGCTTCAAGCTGCCGTGTGAATATCTGCGTGTCTATTCGCCTTCTGCGGAAGTCCAGGGCCATAGCCCGGACGAGCGCGTGCTCCAGGTCGGCAAAGAAGACGTCGGCATCGACCGCATCGAGCCGGTTGGCCACTATGCCGTCTGTCTGCACTTCGACGATGAGCACAACACGGGTATCTACTCCTGGGACTATCTCTACCGTCTCGGCACCGAGTACGAGCAGCGCTGGAATGCCTATCTTGAAGAACTCAAACGGGCCGGCTATACACGCAAGACGCTTCAGTCCTGATCGGCGCTCGGTGCCAATCATCCAAGGTCAGCCGCAACGGTTTAGGACAGGCGGCGCCATCACCTGGGGCGCGTGTCCGTGCCCATGAACCCCAATTCGCCACCGAGATAGAGCATGTCCGATCAGAACACCACCCATTTCGGCTATCAGCAAGTGCCGGTCGAGGAAAAGGCCAAACGTGTGCGTGCGGTCTTCGACTCGGTCGCCACACGCTACGATGTGATGAACGACCTGATGTCGTTCGGCATCCATCGGCTGTGGAAGCGTCATACCATCGAACTCTCGGGGGTGCGCCGGGGGCACTGGGTACTGGATCTGGCCTCGGGAACCGGCGATCTGGCCTATCGTTTCTCAGGGCTGGTCGGTCCCGACGGACTGGTGGTGATGACCGACATCAACGCCAAGATGCTCGGCGAGGGCCGAACCCGGATGCTCGATCGCGGTCGGGTCGGCAATGTCTGCTATTGTTTGACCAATGCCGAGCAGGTCCCCTTCAAGAGCGACCTGTTCGACTGCGTCACCATCGGTTTCGGTCTGCGCAACGTCACCCACAAAGAGAAGGCGCTCGACGAGATGTTCCGCGTGCTCAAGCCCGGCGGCCGTGCGCTGGTTTTGGAGTTCTCGCACCCGACCATCAAGTCGCTGAGCAAGGTCTATGATGCCTACTCCTTCTCGGTGCTGCCGATGCTCGGGAAGCTGGTGACGCATGACGCAGACAGCTACCGCTATCTGGCCGAGTCGATCCGCATGCATCCAGATCAGGAGACGCTGCGTTCGATGATGGAGGCCTCCGGTTTCGAGCGGTGCGAATACTTCAATCATACCGGCGGCATCGTCGCCATCCATCGCGGGTACAAGCTATGAGTGTGGCTGGCCTCCAGATCCCGGATGCCCTGCTTGCGGTCCTCGAGCAGGCGATCAACCGCTTTCTCGCGCTCGACCCCGAGGGGGCCGCCGCACTTGAACCACTCGCCGGACGCGTCATCGCCATCGAGGTCAAGGGCTTCGGCACCCGCATCACCGTCATCCCAGGCGCGCGCGGTCTGCAACTCTTCGGGGCCTATGACGCCGAGCCGGACTGTCTGATCCAGGGATCGCCGCTGGGGCTAGTACGGCTGGGGATGGCTGGGCGCAAGGAGTCCGCACTCGTCTCCGGCGAGGTCGAGATCTCGGGCGACACCGCCCTCGCTCAGGCATTCAGCGCGGCGCTGGCGGGATTGAATGTGGATTGGGAGGAGCAGCTGGCGCGCGTCATCGGCGATCCCTTCGCGCATCAGGTCGGCAACCAGGTGCGCGCGGCCGAGCGCTGGGGCCAGCGCACCTCGGCCACGCTGGCGGCCAATCTCACTGAATATCTGCAAGAGGAGCGCCGCCTGCTGCCGAGCCGTTACGAGGTCGAGGCGTTCCTGAATCAGGTCGATACCCTGCGCGACGATGTCGAGCGGCTGGCCGCCCGGATCGAGCGCCTCGCCAGACAGGTCCACGGGCCCGGTCACCGCTCATGATGGGTGTACGTCAGGCGTTGCGCCTGCTCCGGATCAACTGGGTACTGCTGCGTCATGGGCTGGACGAGGTCATCCTCGCCACCCATCTGTTCCGTCCGTTGCGCTGGATCAAATACCTCTTGCCCTGGTATTGGATCCGGCGCGACCTGCCACCCTACCCGGTGCGGATCCGCTTGGCGTTGGAGGACTTAGGGCCGATCTTCGTCAAGTTTGGACAGATCCTTTCCACCCGGCGCGACCTGCTACCGGATAACCTGGCGGTGGAACTGGCCCGGCTCCAGGATCAGGTCCCACCCTTCGATGGCGAGACGGCGCGCGCCCTGATCGAGAAGGCCTGGGGCCGACCGATCGAGGAGGTCCTCGACCAATTCGACCCGGTGCCGCTCGCCTCGGCCTCGATCGCCCAGGTCCATACCGCCCGGCTCAAGGACGGGACCGAGGTGGTGGTCAAGGTCTTGCGCCCCGGCATCGAGCGCACCATCCGACAGGATCTAAGCCTGATGTATACCGTGGCACATCTGGCCCAAAAATACTGGAAAGATGGCCGCCGGCTGCGTCCGGTCGAGGTGGTGCGCGAATACGAGAAGACCATCTACGATGAGCTCGACCTCCAGCGCGAGGCGGCCAATGCCTCACAGCTGCGCCGCAACTGGTTCGGGAGCGAGATGCTCTATATCCCCGAGGTCTACTGGGACTGGACCCGGCCCAATGTCATGGTGATGGAGCGCATCTATGGCACCCCGGTCAGCGAGGTGGAGCGGCTCAAGGCCCAGGGCGTGAGCATGAAGGTGCTCGGCGAGCGCGGGGTGGAGATCTTCTTTACCCAGGTCTTCCGCGACAATTTCTTTCACGCCGACATGCACCCGGGCAACATCTTCGTCGAGCCCTCGGGGCGCTATATCTCGATCGACTTCGGCATCGTCGGCTCGCTCACCACCGAGGATCAGCGCTATCTGGCGGAGAACCTGCTAGCCTTCTTCGAGCGCGACTATCGGCGCGTGGCCGAGCTGCATGTCGAGTCCGGTTGGGTGCCGCCCGGGACCCGGGTCGATGAGTTCGAGGCGGCGATCCGCACCGTCAGTGAGCCGATCTTCGAAAAGCCCCTGGCCGAGATCTCGTTTGGCCACTTCTTGGTGCGGCTGTTTCAGACCGCACGCCGTTTCGATATGGAGATCCAGCCGCAGCTCGTGCTCCTAGAGAAGACCCTGCTCAACATCGAGGGTCTGGGGCGTCAGCTCTATCCCGAGCTCGATCTCTGGACCACGGCCAAACCCTACATGGAGCGCTGGATGAAGGATCAGGTCGGGCTGAAGGGGCTGTTCGATCGCACCAGGCGCAACCTCTACTCGGTTGCCGATCAGGTGCCTGAGCTACCCCTGGTCGCCTATCGGATGCTCATGGCCTACGACAAACAGGTGCGCAGTGCCAAGTTCGATCAGGCCCGGGTCCGGGAGGATCAGACCGCGGCCTCGGAGGCCATGCTCAAGTCTATCGGAGGCGCGACCCTGCTGATCTGTGCGACCCTGGTGTTGCTGCTCGGTCCGGGTCACTGGCTGCCCGAGCAAGCCGCCGCCGGCGTGATCGTGGCGGCCTACCTGGCCGGAGCCTGGCTGTTCATCTCGGCGGCGCGGGTGGACTGAGGTCAGTGGGCGCTCTACGAGCGCGCCATATCGGCCATCGATCCTGACAATAGACAAGGTCGATACGATCTTCGGGATTGACGGGATTAAACTTCCCGCCAGTGCATCACCCCATTTTCAAATCGGTCGATCCTGACGATTCGGATCCCAAGCGATAGAACACGAAGGCCAGCATGTCCGCTGAAAACGTCTTCTTCACCCCAGTCAGCCAGATCTGCCAGACGGATGTCGTGACCTGCAACCCGGATCTGCCGCTGACCGAGCTCGCCAAGCAGATGCGTGCACACAATATCTCTAGCCTCCTGGTGCGCGACGGCGAGGAACCGATCGGCATCGTCACCGACCGTGATCTGCGCAACAAGGTGGTGGCGCCTGGGATCGATCCGCGCGCCTACTGCGCGCGCGACGTCATGAGTAGCCCGCTCGTCACCATCCGCGAGAGCGACTATCTGTTTGAGGCGCTCTATCTGATGAGCCGGCGGCGCATCCATCGATTGTGCGTGGTCGATGCCGAGGGGCGGTTGCGCGGCATCGTCACCGACACCGATGCGCTGCGTCTGCACAGCCGCTCGCCCCAACAGCTCATGAAGGAGATCGAGGAGGCCGAGACCCCCGCCGAACTCAAGACGCTGCGCGAGCGCATGGAGCATCTGGTGCACCATCTCCGCAGCACCGGTGTGGCGACCCGCGACCTGGTCCAGACCGTAGCCCTGCTCAACGACCGGCTGCTGATCCGGCTCATCGAGCTGATCCGCGCAGCACGCTATCCTGATCTCACCGACCGTTTTGCCTTCCTGGTGCTCGGCAGCGAGGGCCGGCGCGAGCAGACCCTGGCCACGGATCAGGACAACGCCATCGTCTATGCCGACGAACTCTCCGCCGCTGCGCTGGAGCAGCTACGCGCCTTTAGTATCGATTTGATCGACAATCTGATCGGCATCGGTGTGCCTGCCTGCTCGGGTGGGATCATGGCCAAGAACCCCGAATGGCGGCGCAGTCTGACTGGCTGGAAACAGGTGCTCGACACCTGGCTGCGCACTCCGACGCCTGCCAACATCCTCTCAGGCAGTATGTTCTTCGATCTACGCACCCTCTATGGCGACGCCTCGTTTGAGCAGGAACTCAAGTCCGAGATCATCGCCAAGCTGCGTGACAATACACTGTTCCTGGTCCACAGCGTGGCCAATGCCGTGGCCTTCCGCCCGCCGCTCGACTGGTTCGGGCGCATCAAGACCGAGCGACGCGGTTCGCATCGGGGTTGCATCGAGGTCAAGAAGGCCGGTGTCTTCGCCATCACCGAGGGCTTGAAGGCGATGGCGCTCCAGGCCGGGATCGGCGAGGGTCGTACCCATGATCGGGTGCGCGGACTCCAACAGGCCGGCATCCTGGAGACGCAGCAGGCCGACAGTCTGTTGGCGGCCTTCGACTTCCTGATCGACTTACGCCTCCGCGCCCAATTGCTGAGGCTCGAGCACGGCAAGCCCATGACCAACTATCTACCGCTTGACCATCTCAACCGCATCGAGGTCGGACGCCTGAAGCTGGCGCTAGAAGAGGTCAGACATTTCCAGAATTTTCTGCGCCATCGTTTCCATCTCCATCAGGTCAGTCGTTAGCAACGACTCGAAAACCGCTGAACCTGCCCCGCCCGCCATCCTCTTGGCTCGGCAACCCATTGTCCAATGACCTAGGCCGAGTTCAAGGCCATAGCTCAGGACGCTGGTCGGCAAGGGCTTGAACTGGCGTCTCAAAAAACTGGGCCTCATCTCGCCTTAAAGCCTGCCGGTCTTAGGCTGTTCAGAAGGCCGCCTGAGCGGCCACTCAGCGTCCAATCAATACTGGGCGGACCTAGTGGAGCCGGGGGTGTCAGCCCGCCTAGCGACTCGGCGGCTGTTGACAACCGTCTCTGTGAAAAGCGCTTAATGCTTCTAAATCAGTCACTTGGCATTGAATATATTGTGAATAAGCCTGTGGATAACCTGTGGCCGAACTGTTGGTAAAAGTTCGGCGCTGGTTTCATGCACATTCTACTAACAAATTATCCACAGACAGCTTAAGGCATAAATCATTGATCATAAAAACAAATATCGATTTATCCACTTATCCACAGGCACTATAATCACTAAACAAGATATCTATCTATATAGTTATGTTAGGCGCAGGCCTAAAATTGACCCGTGGACACCCTCAACCTACTCGACTCACTCAATGCGGCCCAACGTGAGGCCGTCTCAGCCGATCCTGGTCATCTGCTGATCCTTGCTGGTGCCGGATCGGGCAAGACACGTGTGCTCGTACATCGCATCGCTTGGTTGCTTCAGGTTCAGCAGGTGCAACCCTGGTCGATCCTAGCCGTCACCTTCACCAACAAGGCCGCACGCGAGATACGCGGTCGACTTGACACCATGCTCGGCAATCCAGTCGGTGGTATGTGGGTCGGCACCTTCCATGGTCTGGCCCATCGCTTTCTGCGTGCGCATTGGCAGGATGCCGGTTTACACCAGCACTTCCAGATCCTCGACTCCGAGGATCAGCTCAGGCTCATCAAACGTCTGCTCAAGGAGATGCAGATCGATGAGGCCCGCTGGCCGCCGCGTCAGATCCAGGGCTTCATCAATCGCCAGAAGGACGAGGGACTGCGTCCACACCATCTGTCCGAGACTGGCGACTTTTTTCGCGACAAGATGATCGCGGTCTATCGCGAATACGAAGCCGCACGTCTCCGGGCTGGATCGCTCGATTTTGCCGATCTGTTGCTGTACACACTAGAACTGTTGCGCGAGCGCGCGGACATCCTCAGTCACTATCAGCGCCGCTTTAACCATATCCTGGTCGATGAGTTCCAGGATACCAGCGCCATCCAGTATGCCTGGTTACGTCTGCTTGCAGGTCGCGACAACCATCTGTTCGTTGTGGGCGACGATGATCAATCCATCTATGGCTGGCGCGGTGCCAGGGTCGAGCACATCCAGTCGTTCCAGAAGGACTATCCAACAACGCGCACCATCCGGCTGGAACAGAACTACCGTTCGACAGGAAATATCCTGGCCGCGGCCAACGCGCTGATCGCTAACAACCCCACGCGGCTGGGCAAGAACCTCTGGACCCAGGGCGGCGCCGGCGAGCCGATCCGCTGCTACAACGCCTTCAACGAGGTCGAGGAGGCGCGCTTCGTCGTCGATCGCATCCGCCGCTTCATCCAGGACGGCCATCGGCACGATGAATGCGCCATCCTCTACCGCACCACGGCACAATCCCGGCTGTTCGAGGAGGCCCTGATCCAGGCCGGCATCCCCTATCGGGTCTATGGCGGACTGCGTTTCTTCGAGCGCGCCGAGATCCGCGACGCCTTGGCCTATCTGCGTCTGATCGCCAATCCAGACGACGATGCCGCATTCGAGCGCGTGGTGAATCTACCCACGCGCGGTATCGGCGAGCACACGGTCGATCTGGTGCGCGAACAGGCACGCGCAGCCGGCGTTTCGCTGTGGCGGACAGCGCGCGATCTCAGTGCCAGCGGTGCACTGGGTCCAAGGGCGAGCAAGGCGCTGCGCGGATTTCTCGACCTGATCGAAAGTCAGCGTGAAATGCGCGTCCGTTACATGCTCAACGAGCTCACCGAACGCATGATCGAGGAAGTCGGACTGATTGAGCACTTCAAGAAGAGCAAGGACGGCAAGGGCCAGGATCGGATCGAAAACCTGGAGCAATTGGTCGAGACCGTCTACCGGTTCGAGCAGGATCTACCCGAAGATGCAGACGACCCGCTCGGTGCCTTTCTCGCCCATGCCGCGTTAGAGGCCGGCGAGACCGAAGCCGATCCATTCGAAGACAGTGTGCAGCTCATGACGCTGCACAGCGCCAAGGGTCTGGAGTTTCCCCTGGTGTTTCTCGTCGGACTCGAAGAGGGCCTGTTTCCGCACAGTCTGTCCCTGGATGATGAGATCAAGCTGGAGGAAGAACGTCGGCTGTGCTATGTCGGCCTGACGCGCGCCATGCGCTGGCTTTATCTCACCTATGCCGAGACCCGACGGATCTATGGACGCGACAACTATCCGGCACCGTCCCGTTTCCTGCGCGAGATCCCACCCGCGTTGATCGAAGAGGTGCGCGGCGGCGGCGCCCGACCGGCGTTCACCGGAGGTCCCACCAAGAGCCAAACGGGCGCCCAGACGCTGGAGGGCTACAGACTCAAGCAGGCGCGATCTCGAGCACGATCCCCCCTACAATAACCGCTTTATCCATTACCACGGCATTCGACCCACCATGTCCGAGTCCCTTAGTTTCGAAGACCTGCTCAACGAGTTCGACCAGACCCAGGCCCAGAAAGGCGAGCCGGCCTTGGGCGACAAGGTCAGAGGCACCCTGATCGCGATCGGCGAGGAATTCGCCTTCGTCGACCTGGGGGCCAAGTGCGAGGGTCGGCTCGATCTGGCTGCGATCCGTGACGCCGACGGACGGCTCAGATATGCCGTCGGCGACACCGTCGAGACCCAGGTCACCGGCAAGGACGAAGAGAGCGGGATGCTGCTGCTCGGCAGCCAGCACGGGCACAGGTATCACGGTCTCGACGCGCTCGAACGCGCCTATCGCCAGGGACTTCCGGTGCAGGGGCAGGTGACGAACGTGGTCAAGGGCGGATGCGAGGTCCAGATGGCCGGTGTTCGCGCCTTCTGTCCGGCCTCACAGATCGACGTTCGCTTTATCGAGGATCTGTCTGAGTTCGTCGGTCAGAAGCTCGACTTCCGGATTACCAAGTTCGAGGGCGGACGCCGACCCACTTTGGTGGTCTCACGCCGTGCGCTGCTCGAAGAGGAGCAGCGCCTCAAGGCCGAAGAACTGCGCGCCCGGCTCACGGAGGGCGCGGTCCTCACCGGCACCGTGACCTCGCTCAAGGACTATGGCGCCTTCGTCGATCTCGGCGGGTTGGAGGGCATGATCCACATCAGCGAGCTCGCCTTCGGCCACGTCAAACACCCCAGTGAGGTGTTACAGGTCGGCCAGCAGGTCGAGGTTAGCGTGCTGCGCATCGAGCCGGCGATCGAAGGCAAGAGACGCGAGCGGATCGCGCTCTCCATCCGCGCCCTGAGTCGCGATCCCTGGCTCGATGCCGTCGAACAATTTCCGGTCGGCACGCGCGTTCAGGGCCGTGTCGTACGCCTGCAACCGTTCGGCGCCTTCATCGAACTGGCCCCCGGTGTCGACGGCCTCGTTCATCTCAGCGAGCTGGGTGCCGGGCGGCGCATCCAGCATCCAAGCGAGGTACTCAAAGAAGGCGACGAGGTCAGGGCGACCGTACTCGGCATCGATCTAGAGCGGCGGCGCATCAGTCTCTCGCTCGATGAGAACCGCGAGGTCGATCCTTCGGCAGCGGTGGTCGTTGCAGTGGCCAGGAAGCCGGCTGAACAGGGCATAGGCAGCTTCGGTGCTTTGCTCCAGGAGCGCCTCAACAAGGGACGTTGATCGCCTCAGGTGCGCACACCGGCCCGTGGCTTCGTTCGAGCATCCACAGCCCCCCCTAGCGCTTTACATCCATCTGCCCTGGTGTGTGCGCAAATGTCCCTATTGTGACTTCAACTCGCACCCGGGCGATCCTGCATCACTGCCCTTCGATGCCTATGTCGAGCGGCTGTTGCTGGATCTTGACCTAGAGCTTTGCGAGCCGGCGGCGCGTCGCCCCATCAGTTCGATCTTCATCGGCGGCGGCACGCCGAGTCTGTTTCCAGGGCCGGCGATCCGGAATCTGCTCGATGGCATCCGCGCGCGCGTCGAACTGATCCCAGACGCCGAGATCACCCTGGAGGCCAATCCGGGCAGGGTCGAGTCCCGCTGCCTAGCCGAGTATCGCGCCGCCGGCGTTAATCGGCTCTCGATCGGGGTACAGAGCCTCTCGGAAGAGTATCTGGAACGGCTCGGACGCATCCACACGCCCCAACAGGCACGCGCGGCGGTGCGGATGGCGCGCGCTCAGGGCTTCGATAACCTTAACCTAGATCTGATGTTCGGTCTCCCCGGTCAGACACTGGAGGCTGCCCAGGCGGATCTAGATGCACTGCTCGACCTCGAACCCGAGCACATCTCCTACTATCAGCTGACCCTCGAACCTGGAACGGTTTTCGGCGCGTGTCCCCCCGAGCTGCCGGATCTGGACCTGATTGCAGACATCGGGCACCAGGGGGCCGAACGTCTGGAATCCGCCGGCTATGGACGCTATGAGGTCTCGGCCTATTCCCGCCCCGGATATGGATGTCGGCACAATCTGAATTACTGGCACTTCGGCGACTATCTGGGCCTTGGTGCCGGGGCGCACGGCAAACAGACCGTACAGGCGGCGGACGGTACTCCTTACGCCTGGCGCACCGAAAAACCGGCATCTCCATTCCGATATCTAAACGCCGATCCCGGTCGAAGGATCGGAACCCGGCGCGATCTGAGCGAATCGGACCTGGTGCTCGAATTTGCGCTGAATGCGCTCCGGCTCGTTCAAGGGTTCGATCTGGAGTTGTTCACGGCGACCACCGGACTCCCCCGATCGCGGATTACGCCTACACTGGAGGCGGCCGTCCGTGACGGACTGCTGGAGATCGAACAGGAATGCTGCGTCCCGACACCGCTCGGACGCGACTTTCTCGACGATCTGATCGCGCGTTTCGTCGCCTGAGCCTGCCTGCTACGCGGGCCACTACGACTTTGCAATGCTTGCACGCACGGATGCTGACTGGTATAATCTCTTGTTATTCAAAAATTTTTAACCGCCAATGGGGCGAATAGGCCATGAAAAAAGGAATCCACCCCGATTATTTTGATGTGAGGGTCGTTTGCAGCTGCGGCAACGAATTCATGACGCGCTCGACCAAGGGCAAGGAGATGCATGTGGAGATCTGTTCTGCTTGTCATCCTTTCTATACCGGAAAACAGAAGGTGGTCGACACCGCCGGGCGTGTCGATAGGTTCCGTCGCAAATACGCTCGTTGAGGGTCCTTTGGATCCCTCGGCCTTTTTGGATCCCTCGGCCTGGGCTTACCACCCATCGATCATCCGGCGCGGTACCTTCGCTGACAGGTGCCGCGTCGTCTCGGCGCTGGCGCGAATTACCCTGAAAGTCCGGCGTTTGTGTTCATCCATCATCGGAATCTCCGATATACCGGCTGATTCGATATCTCCCCGATCTATCGCTTCAGCTTCATCCATTTGACTCGCCGTCCGCGCGCGACGATCATGAATTCCCTTGTCGTCTGCCCGCGCGCGCTCCGCCATGTCGTCCAGCGACATTGACTCGGAAGCTCGTCGCCCCTGGGCGATCTCCACCTCATCATGCGGAGACCACCGTGACCGATCCCGAGAACCAGGCCCATCATCCGGACGCCGACCTCAACCGCCAGGCGCTCGACTTCCACGCCCAGCCAAGACCGGGCAAGATCGGCACCCTGATCACCAAGCCGGCGGTGACCCAACACGATCTCTCGCTGGCCTATACGCCAGGCGTCGCCGAGCCGGTACGCCGGATCCACGCCGAGCCGGATCTTGCCTATAGCTACACCAACAAGGGTAATCTGGTGGCGGTCATCACCGACGGCAGTGCCGTGCTCGGTCTGGGCAATGTCGGTGCACTGGCCGGCAAGCCGGTGATGGAGGGCAAGGCCGTGCTCTTCAAGCGCTTCGCCGACATCGATTGCTTCGATATCGAGGTCGATGCCGAGAGCCCACAGGCCTTCATCGAGACCGTGGTACGCATCGCCCCGACCTTCGGTGGCATCAATCTGGAAGACATTGCTGCGCCGCATTGCTTCGAGATCGAACAGGCGTTGATCGAGCGACTCGACATCCCGGTCTTCCACGACGATCAGCATGGTACCGCCATTATCATCGCTGCTGGTCTGCTCAACGCCCTGGAACTGCAGGGTAAGACCCTGGCCGAGTCGCGCCTCGTTGTGCTGGGGGCCGGCGCGGCCGGGATCGCCGGCGTCCATTTGCTGCTGGCGCTTGGTGCCCAGCCCGACAACATCCTTTGTGTCGACCGCCTGGGTATCATCCACACCGGACGCGAGGATTTAAGCCCCTACAAACGTGGCGTGGCGGTCGCCACCGACAAGCGCACCCTCGCTGAGGCCATGGTAGGCGCCGACGTCTTCATCGGCGTCTCGGGACCAGATCTGGTCACACCCGAGATGATCGCCGCCATGGCGCCGCGTCCGGTCGTCTTCGCCCTCTCTAATCCTGTGCCTGAGATTCGTCCGGACGTGGCGCTGGCGGTGCGCGACGATCTGGTGATGGCCACTGGGCGTTCGGACTATCCGAACCAGATCAACAACGTGCTCGGTTTTCCCTTTATCTTCCGAGGCGCACTCGATGTGCGCGCCTCGCGCATCAACCAGGCCATGCAGATCGCGGCTGTCGAGGCGCTACGCGCACTCGCCCGCGAGCCGGTGCCGGGAGATGTGTTGGACGCCTATGGACTGAAGGAATTGCACTTCGGCTCGGATTACATCATTCCCAAACCGTTCGACCCGCGTCTGCGCGAGCGGGTACCAGTGGCGGTCGCGCGCGCCGCCATCGACAGCGGTGTCGCCCGGCTTTCGTCCGATCACTGAAATTGACCCAGCCAGAGGTATCGATTCGGATCTATGGATCCACTGACCGGCAGGGGTGAGGCGCATCGGTGTCGAACGACCTGCCCAGGAGCGAGCCCATGACGAACGAAACTATCACAGTGACCAACAACCTTACCGGCGAGCGCTATGACTTCCCGCTGCGCCAGGGCACACTTGGACCGCCAGCGGTCGACATCTCCTCGCTGTACAGGGAGGCCGGATTTTTCACCTATGACCCGGGCTTTATGTCCACGGCCAGCTGCAACAGCGCTATTACCTACATCGACGGCGAGCAAGGGATCTTACTCTATCGCGGTTACCCCATTGAACAGCTGGCCACCAAGGCGAGTTTCCTGGAAGTAGCCTATCTGTTGCTGTACGGTGAGCTGCCGTGCGAGAGCGAACTCGTCAGCTTCGAGCGGTTGATCATGCGTCACACCATGCTCAACGAGAACCTGAAAAACTTCTTCAATGGATTTCATTACGACGCCCATCCCATGGCCATGCTCATAGGCGTCGTCGGCTCGCTCTCGGCCTTCTATCATGACTCACTGAGCGTGAATGACCCGCACCACCGCGAGATCTCGGCGCATCGCCTGATCGCCAAGGTACCCACCATCGCGGCGGCGGCCTACAAGCACAGCATCGGCGAACCGATCATCTATCCGCGTAACAATTTACGTTACTGCGCCAACTTCTTGCACATGATGTTCGCCACGCCCTGCGAGGACTACAAACCGACCCCGCTTGCCGAAAAGGCGATAAACCTGCTGTTCATCCTGCATGCTGATCACGAACAAAACGCCAGCACCTCGACCGTGCGGCTCGCCGGTAGTTCGGGTGCCAATCCCTTCGCCTGCGTCGCCGCTGGCATCGCCTCGCTGTGGGGACCGGCACATGGTGGGGCCAATGAGGCCGTTCTCGACATGCTCTTGGAGATCGGCGACGTCAAGAACGTCCCCAAATACATCGAGAAGGCCAAGGACAAGGATGATCCCTTCCGTCTGATGGGTTTCGGCCATCGGGTCTACAAGAACTACGACCCACGCGCCAAGATCATCCGCGAGGTCTGCCATCAGGTGCTCAACGAGCTGGCCGATACCAACAACCCGCTGTTCGAGTTGGCGATGAGACTGGAAGAGATCGCGCTCAACGACGCCTACTTCGTCGAACGCCGACTCTATCCGAACGTCGATTTTTACTCCGGCATTATCTATCAGGCGCTCGGCATCCCGCGCAACATGTTCACCGTGATGTTCGCCGTGGCACGCACCGTCGGCTGGGTCGCGCACTGGATGGAGATGATGAACGACCCCAACAACCGCATCGGACGTCCGCGCCAGATCTACCGTGGGCCGGCACAGCGCGACTATCAGCCGATCTCAAAGCGCTGATTCCACCGCGATTCAGGTCTCGTCGTTTAGCATCTGCTCCAAGTCTGCGAGGTCCGCACCCGGATTGGGTCGGTCGGTGATCGGGTCGAGCGGCGGCTGACGTCGAGCCTGCGGCGGCAGCACGATCAAGGCAAACGGAATCTCCCCGGCCATGAACGCAAAGACGGGATGTGATACCCGCTGTCCGCCGGCATAGCGTAGGGTGCGCTCCCCCTCGCGCCAGGGGATGCCATGATCGGCGAGTTTAAAGAGCACGTCTTCCGGTCGGTCGGCAAACAGCAATAGCTCCACGCCTTGCTGCCGGCTCGTTACGCCATGAAGCGCCAGGCCGATCAGTCTTGGCTCAAACTCCAACAGCATCCGCATCGCCCGCATCGCCTCACGCTTGAGCAAGCGGTTTTGCTCATCGTGCTCTGTCCCCATGAACAGCCGACGTTGCACGAGGACCGCCTTTTTGAGGGCCTCGTTCGAAGGCCATTGGCGCCGATCCGAGATGCCTATGCGCGCTGCGGCCTTGCGCCGTGCCGACTCAAAGTCGGTCAAGCCCTGCTCGATCATAATGCGCGCCGCCTCATAGGCCAGGTGTTCGCGTTGACTGTTCACGCGATCAGGATTGGACATCGGGGTGTTCCAGTTTGTATTTTTTTAGCAACAATTGGTGTTTTCGTCGAGGCGTGTGAGGCGTATCGCGGCGAAACAATTACACGAGCCCTCGTCGAGAACGCCTAACTATCTGATGGGACAAGTGTAACCTAACTTAGAGGTTGGCTTCGACAACAGAATCGACATTAGGGCGAATGTGTCTATAATGAGTCGTGGTATTTCTCAAACTTTGGTCTCTCCAACCCCGTTTACGCCTCTGCTACGATACGATCATCCACTTCGCGACGGATACGACCAGCGAGATCACTATGTTTGGCCTCACGCGCAAAAACAGTCCGCTCTTGGGGATCGACATCAGTACGACAGCCATCAAGTTGATCGAACTGTCGCGGACCGCCACCACGCCCGCCCCCCGCTTTCGGGTCGAGCACTATGCGATCGAGCCGTTACCGAGCACGGCCATCGTAGAGAAAAAGATCGTCGAGCACGAGATGGTCAGCGAGGGTATCCGTCGCGCCTTGACCAGGTCGGGCACCAAGACCAAGCGAGCGGCCGTCGCCCTCGCGGGGGCCTTGGTCATTACCAAGGTTATCAATCTACCTGCCACCCTGAAGGATGCCGAGATGGAAGCCCAGATCCAACTCGACGCCGATCAGTACATTCCCTATCCGCTCGAAGAGGTCAATCTCGATTTTAACGTCATCGGGCCCTCACCGAGCGATCCGGCGCTCGTCGAGGTACTGCTGGCTGCCTCGCGGCACGAGAACGTCGACGATCGGGTCAATGTTCTGGAGATGGCCGGGCTGACACCCCAGGTGGTCGATGTCGAGGCCTATGCCATAAAGCACGCCTGTTCAAGGTTACTAGGCCTCAAGGAGGCCGATATCCTGGGGATCGTCGACGTAGGGGCTTCTACCACCACGCTCCATGTGTTTAGCGCCGAGCGTATCGTCTACGCACGCGAGCAAAACTTCGGCGGACGGCAACTCAGAGAGGAGGTGCAGCGCCGTTATGGTTTAACAGAAGAACAAGCCACGCAGAAGATCCGCGACGGCAATGTCGCCGATACCTACGAGATCGATGTGCTCAACCCCTTCAAGGAGGCCCTGGTCCAGCAGATCGGACGCGCGCTCCAGTTTTTCTATTCCGGGACAACCTTCAGCCATGTCGACCGGATACTCCTGGTCGGCGGTTCGGCTGGTATTCCGGGAGTCGATACCCTGGTGGAGGAGCGCCTCAAGATCCCCACCACGGTCGCCAATCCATTCAGCCAGATGTCGTTTGCGCCGCGCGTCGATTCCAAGTCGCTCATGCGAGAGGCCCCTGGGATGATGGTGGCCGTCGGCCTGGCCTTGCGAGGGTTCGACTGATGGTACGCCTGAATCTACTTCCCTGGCGTGAGGCGGCACGTCAGCAACGCCGACAGGAATTCCTGACGGCCTTGGGGATCGCGCTTGCTCTGACCGGCGTGGTCATCGCACTGGTGCATTTCTATTTTGAGGATCGGATCAGTGGCCAGCAGGCGCGTAATCGATACCTCAGGACCGAGATCGCCGTGCTCGACCGCAAGATTAAGGAGATCGAGGAGATCGAGAAGACCAAGGCTGATCTGCTTGCGCGCATGGCGATCATCCAGCGCTTGCAAAAGAGCCGACCTGACATCGTGCGGCTTTTCGACGAGTTGGTGACGGCCCTGCCCGAGGGGGTTTATCTAACCAAGCTCGAACAGTCGGAGCGCTCGATCACGGTCGAGGGGCGTGCTCAATCAAACGCGCGTGTGTCAGCCTTCATGCGCCAGATCGAAGGTTCGCGATCCATAGGCCAGCCTCGTCTGATGCTGATCGAAAACCAGGATAAGACAGGGAAAGAGAGGTCAGGGATAGGTTTCAATCGTTTCCGTCTCTCGTTTGATCAGATCAGTCCGGGACCCGAATCCACCAAGACGACCCAGTAGACGCGCAAACCGGCTACAAAACTCAAGCCGTTTCAAGGTGAACCGACCAACCATCCGAACGGGAGCCGGCGCATGGATCTCAACGAACTCAATCAGATCGAACTAAACAACTTTGGTGAATGGCCGACCCCGATCAAGGTGATCGCCATCCTGATCGCCTGTATTGCCCTCGGCGGTCTGGCCTACTATTACGACACCAGCGGACAGCTCGAACAGCTCGCCCAAGAACAAAAGACCGAGCAGGATCTACGTGTCACCCTGGAGACCAAGCAGCAGAAGGCCGCCAACCTGCAAGCCTATCGCGATCAGTTGGCAGAGATGCAAGAGACCTTCGGGGCCATGCTCAAGCAGCTGCCGAATCGCACCGAGGTCGCTGCGTTGCTCGTCGATGTCTCGCAAACGGGGCTGGCCAATGGTCTGGAGTTTGAGCTGTTCCAGCCCGAGAGCGAGATCCCTCGCGATTTCTACGCAGAGTTGCCGATCCGCATTCGGGTGCGTGGTCAATATCACGACTTTGGTCGGTTCGTCAGCGGTCTGGCCGCCTTGTCGCGCATCGTCACCATTCATAACGTGCAGATCTCTAGCAGCGGCGGTCAGGGTGCAGCAGTCGAACCACTTTCCCTGCAGGCCACAGTCAAGACCTATCGCTATATGGAAGAGGAGACGAAGTGATGATCATGCATCGACTCCCGTGGTTTCCCGCTGTCCTGTTGCTGGCCGGCTGTGGTTCTCACGACATGAGCGATCTCCAATCCTATGTACAACAAGTCAACGCGCGTCCGCCTGGACCCATCGAGCCATTGCCAACGATCGAGCCGGTTGAAACCTTTGTGTATGAGCCAGGCGAGCGGCGTGATCCCTTTCAATCCGATGTTCAGCCTGAATCTGAACAGTTGGCTGTGACCGATAATGGGCTGGCGCCCGATCCAAATCGGCCCAAGGAAGAACTTGAAAACTACCCGCTCGATTCGCTGCGCATGGTCGGAACGCTCGAGCAGAATGATACCCGTTGGGCTCTGATCCGGACCCAGGAAGGCACCGTGCATCGGGTCACGGTCGGCAATTATATGGGGCAGAATTATGGTCAGATCATTTCGATCGGCCTAGACGCGATCCAATTGAACGAGATCGTCTCCGACGCACCCGGCCAATGGCGCGAACGCCCGGCCTCGGTGGCGTTGAGTAAATGAGATCCTTAAGGGGGACCACATGAACAGTCTATGTCAGAGAGGCTGCAGGTTCGGAGTCGATCGTTCAAGCGGTGTGGGTTTCTGGATGGTCTCCATGTTGCTCGTGACCCTGGCCATGCCAACACTGGCCGCTGATTTGCGGGATGTGCAATTTGAGGCGCTTCCCGACAACCAGATTCAGATCCGGCTGAATCTAACCGAGCCTGTTGGGCAACCCCGGACCTTTGCGACCGAGTCGCCCGCGCGCATCGCCATGGATCTACCGGGCGTAGACAATCGGCTCGCGAGTAAATCCGTTCCGATCGGACTCGGTCCTGTGCATAGCCTGATCGCGGTCGGGGCCAGCGGGCGCACCCGCGTGGTGCTCAATCTCACTGATCCCGCGCCCTATGAGGTCAGCACCTCCGGCAATCAGATCACGATCAAGGTCGGGGCTCAGGGGCGCACAGTTTCGACGCCAACTTCGGCCCCCGCCGCTACGCAAGCGGTTCAAACCGCTGCGCGGAGCGAGGCACCCGCCTGGAGTCAGCCGCCTCGCGCGCGTCAGACCACCGGAGCTGGACCAGCCGTGCGTGACATCGATTTTCGGCGTGGTGCAAGCGGCGAGGGTCGGCTCATCATTCGGCTGCCGAGTGCTGATACCCGGGTGGCGGTGCGCGAACAGGCCAGCCGGGTCTATGTCGATCTTTATCAGACCTCGCTGCCGCAGCGGCTCTATCGTCGACTCGATGTGGTCGATTTCGCGACACCCGTGACCCAGATCGAATCGCGTCCCAATGGCGCCAACGTCGAGATCGAGGTCCAGACCCAGGGCGATTTCGACTACATGGCCTATCAGACCGATGAACTGTTCACCCTCGAATTCAGGCCGCTCACAGCGGCCGAGAAGGAAGAGATCGCGCGTCAGAAGGTCGTCTATGATGGCGAGCGGTTGTCGCTAAACTTCCAGGATATCGAGGTACGGGCGGTGTTGCAGGTGCTGGCCGATTTCACGGATCTCAATCTGGTGGCCAGTGACAGTGTCGGCGGGAATATCACCCTGCGCCTAAAGAACGTCCCCTGGGATCAGGCGCTCGACATCATCCTCAAGACCAAGGGTCTGGCGATGCGACGGGATGGCAATGTCATACGGGTGGCGCCGGCACAGGAATTGGCGGCACAAGAGCAGCTTGAGATGGAATCCATGCAAAAGATCGAGGAGCTCGCGCCACTTCGGACTGAATTCATTCAGATCAATTATGCCAAGGCCGCCGATATCGCTGCTGTCCTAAGAGGGATCGGGCGTTCGGGCTCGTCGGGTACTGAGGTGCGTCCGATGGCGACCTCGACACGACGCGATCAGGTCGGACCAGCCTTGAACCAGGCCGCAGCGGCGGCCGGTATATCCGAACGCGGTGTGTTGTCGCCGCGTGGGTCTGTGACCTTCGATGAGCGGACCAATACCCTGATCGTACAGGATACGCTCAAGGCACTCGAAGAGGTTCGACGGGTCGTGAGCCTGCTCGATGTACCCGTACGCCAGGTCATGATCGAGTCGCGAGTGGTGATCGCGAATAACAACTTTGCGCGGGATCTCGGGGTGCGTTTCGGTGCCTCAGGTTCGGCGGGAAGTTTTGGTGGGAATGAAATCCTGATCGGTGGTGGCCAGACCGGAAGTCTGGCCGTCGGGGATTATGATGCGGGTCCATTCGGTCTCAACACGGCTGGTACGCGCTACAACTCGATCCTCAAGGATGAAAATGGCAATGCGACTCTGATCACCAATTTACCCGCAACAGCCCCCTCTGGTTCCATCAATTTTCTGATCGGTAAGGTGGGTTCCTATTTGGTCCAACTCGAACTCTCGGCCATGCAACAGGAAGGTCGGGGTGAGATCATTTCAAGTCCGCGCATCATTACGGCCGATAAAAGTCAAGCAACCATCAAGATGGGTGAAGAGATTCCATACCAAGAAAAAACTGGGCAGGGTAATACATCGGTCGCTTTTAAAGAGGCCGTATTACAGTTGAACGTGACCCCGCAGATCACCCCGGATGACCGTATCATCATGGATCTCGAAATCACCAAGGATGCCCCGAACCGCTCCTACACCGTTCAGGAGCCTCCAATCGATACGCGATCGATCAAAACGAACGTCCTGGTCGATAATGGCGAAACCGTCGTCCTTGGAGGTATATTCGAGCGTGAAAAAACCTTTAGTAAAGAGCAAGTCCCTTGGCTCGGCGATGTTCCAGTACTCGGGCGTTTGTTCAAACAAGAGGCGCGCAATGACAACAATAAGGAGCTCCTGATCTTCGTGACACCTAAGATCCTGAAGAGCGATCTAGTTCAAAAATGAGGATCCGATCTCCCATCGTGTCGTATCTTCAATGTATTTAGCCTTATTGAAGTATCTGGAATCTGGCATCCCTCTTTCCATGTTACGTGCACGGAACATTTTCATCGTCGGACCGATGGGCGCAGGCAAGAGTACCGTTGGACGCCAACTGGCCGAGGCGCTGTCTTATACCTTTAAGGACAGCGACCACGAAATCCAGCGCCGCACGGGTGTCGATATCCCCACCATCTTCGAGTTCGAGGGCGAAGCCGGCTTTCGTGCCCGTGAGCGTCAGGTCATTGAGGAGTTGGTCGCCGAGGAGCGGATCGTGTTGGCCACCGGCGGCGGTGCGGTGCTGAATCCGGAGAACCGCCGGGATCTGTCCGCCCGTGGCGTGGTCATCTATCTCCATTGCAGCCCCGAGCAGCAATACGCCCGCACGGCCCGCGACCGCAACCGCCCTCTGCTCGAAACCGAAGACCCGCTCGAGCGTTTGCGCGCGATCATGGCCGAACGCGAACCGCTCTACCGTCAGGTCGCCGATCTGGTGGTCTCGACCGAGAAGCGCGGCACCAGTTCCGTGGTCAAGGAGATCTGCCGCCGTCTCGAATCCGAGGACATCTGACCATGCGAACCCTGACTGTCGAACTCGGGGCGCGCAGCTACCCGATCCACATCGGTTCGGCCCTGCTTGGCGATGTGGAGCTCTATCGTCCACATCTGCGTGGGCCACAGGTGATGATCGTCACCAACGAGACTGTGGCGCCGCTCTATCTAGGGCCGGTCAAACAGGCGCTTGGCAGCCATCAGGTGCGCGAAGTCATCCTGCCCGACGGCGAGGTCTACAAGACGCTCGAAGTCTGGAGCCGGATCTTCGACGCCCTGCTCGCCGAACGCTTCGCACGTGACTGCACCCTAATCGCCCTCGGCGGCGGCGTGATCGGCGACATGACTGGCTTCGCAGCGGCCTGCTATCAGCGCGGGGTCGATTTCATCCAGGTTCCGACCACGCTCCTGGCCCAGGTCGATTCCTCGGTCGGCGGCAAGACCGGCCTCAACCACCCGGCCGGTAAGAACATGATCGGTGCCTTTCACCAGCCGCGTGCCGTCATCGCCGACACAGACACCCTCAACACCCTGCCTGAGCGCGAACTCTCGTCCGGGCTGGCCGAGGTGCTCAAATATGGCTTTATCCGCGATGCGGCTTTCCTCGATTGGCTCGAATCTCACCTGAGCAAGCTGAGATCGCGTGATCCCGAGGCACTGGCATATGCCATCTGGCGGTCGTGCGAGATCAAGTCCCAGCTCGTCGCCGAGGACGAGCGCGAGTCCGGCAGTCGCGCCCTGCTCAACCTCGGTCACACCTTCGGCCATGCCATCGAGACCGGTGTTGGCTATGGCGAGTGGTTGCACGGCGAGGCGGTTGGTGCGGGTATCTGTCTGGCCGCTGCGCTCTCGGCGCGTCTCGGTTGGCTGACCGAGAGCGAGGTCGAGCGCACTCACCGTCTGATTGCTGGAGCCGGACTGCCGACCAGGCGTCCGCCACAACTGGCGCCCGAGCGCATGCTTGAGCTCATGGCCGTCGATAAGAAGGTGCTCGCCGGTCATTTGCGTCTGGTGCTGCTCAAGCGGCTCGGTGAAGCCGTCGTCACCAGCGATTTCGATCACGACGCCTTGGCACACGTCCTGGCTTGAACTGTTGCAGTGATCCTCTTTGGCCTCCCAACCCGAGAGACCCGCAGGCGGATCCGCCACGGATCGTTTGTGTTCCACTCAGCTCTCTGCTAAGCTTCGCCTTCGCTTTGGCGCAAGACGCCAATCTAGTCATCATGGTGACCCGCGTCGGTCCCTTCGCAACGTGAAACCGTGAACCCGGTCAGGCCCGGAAGGGAGCAGCCGCAGCGGTGGCAACGTGTGCCGGGGTGCGGCTGGCGCGGGTCGCCGCCTAAGCCTTTGTTTACCCCGCGATTCCTCATGCTGTCCAGATCCGGACTGATATAATCGCGCCATGTCCTATCAAGCGCTTGCCCGCAAATGGCGTCCCCGTTCGTTCGACGATATAGTCGGGCAGCAGCATGTCGTGCGCGCGCTCTCCAATGCGCTCGACCGTAATCAGCTCCATCACGCCTATCTGTTCACTGGGACCCGCGGTGTCGGTAAGACCACGCTCGCGCGCATCCTATCCAAGGCGCTCAACTGCGAACAGGGCGTCGGCTCCAAGCCCTGCGGGCTTTGTTCGGCCTGTCGTGAGATCGATACCGGACGCTTCGTCGATCTACTCGAGGTCGACGCCGCCTCGCGCACCAAGGTCGAGCAGACCCGCGAATTGCTCGAAAACGTCCCCTATGCCCCGGTGCGGGCGCGCTTCAAGGTGTACCTCATCGACGAGGTGCACATGTTCTCGGGGCATAGCTTCAATGCGCTGCTCAAGACGCTTGAGGAGCCGCCGCCCCATGTGAAGTTTCTACTCGCGACCACCGACCCGCAGAAGATCCCAGTCACGGTGCTTTCGCGCTGTCTTCAGCTCAATCTGCGTCGGCTGTTGCCGGGCGAGATCATCGACCGGTTGCGCTATGTGCTGGAACAGGAAGGGCTGGAGTTCGAGTCCACCGCCCTGCCCCTGCTTGCGCGCGCGGCCGACGGCAGTCTGCGCGACGCGCTCAGTCTGCTCGATCAGGCCATCGCCTTCGGTGGTGGGCGGGTCGTCGAGTCCGAGACGCGCGCCATGCTTGGCACCCTCAGCGGCGATCTGGCGCTCGACATCCTCGACGCCCTGGCCGAGGGTGATGGTGCCGCCGTGCTGGATGCCGTCGAGCGCGTGGCGTCCATGACGCCCGATTTTGCCGAGCTGCTGCGTGAGCTGATCGGGCTCCTGCACCGGCTGGCGCTGATCCAGCAGGTGCCCAAGACCCTGGGCGAAGACGACCCTGATCGTTCGCGTCTGTTGGCGCTCGCCGAGCGGTTGACACCCGAGGATGTTCAGCTCTTCTATCAGGTGGCGCTCACTGGCCAGACTGATCTACCGCTGGCACCCGATCCGCGCAGCGGGCTGGAGATGGTGCTGTTGCGCGCGCTCGCCTTCCGCCCGGGGGATCTAGGCGCGAGACCCACCGAGGCGTCTTTTCCGGATACAGACAGTACGTCGGTCGCCCGACCATCGGCGGATACCCAGTCTGCGCGACCCCTTTGGCTTCAGTCGTGCGATGCAACGCCGCAGACAGCGTCCGGCTCGCAGACACTCGAAAACACGGACGACTGGCAGCGGCTCGTGGCACGGCTATCGGTTGGCGGCATCGCCGACCAGCTCGCTCACAACTGCGCCTTTCGCGACTATCAAGATGGGCGGCTCAGTCTCCAGCTCGATCCGTCCGCCGAGCGTCTGCGTGTGCCGAGCGCCCTGTCACGTCTGAAGGACGCGCTCGAACAGGCACTCGGACGCTCGCTCGAACTAGAGATCAAGGTCGCCCATCCCGAGCAGGAGACCCTAGCACAGCGGCGTGCGCGCGAGGCCGAAGAACGCCGACAAGCGGCGGCTGCACAGATGTATATCGATCCGGTCGCCCAATCGATACGCGATACCTTCGAGGCGGACTGGACGTCGGGCAGTATCCAGCCCGACGATTGATACCCGGCTTTCCATCTCGCGCCTGGACAGAGGCGCGAGACAAGTTTTAGGCATGATGGTCTCCACTGGAGACGATCGCTCGAATCCCAGCGTCCGGAGCCGCCGGGCGCCTTGTCACAACCCTATTTGAGGTGAACACATGAAGGCACTGGGTGGCCTGCTCAAGCAGGCGCAAAAGATGCAGGAAGACATGCAGCAGGCGCAGGCGCGTCTGGCACAGGAAGAGACCACCGGCGAGGCCGGAGGCGGCCTAGTCAAGGTCACCATGAACGGCCAGCATCAGGCCAAGCGCGTTGAGATCGATCCCTCGCTCATGGGTGAAGACAAGGAGATGCTCGAAGACCTGATCACGGCTGCTATCAATGCCGCTAGCCAGCGTATCGCCGAGAAGGCCAAGGAGACCATGGCCGAGCTGACCGCTGGCATGCCGCTGCCGCCGGGCATGAAGCTGCCCTGGTCTTGAACATGTGGATGAGCATTCGCTCCTGAACCAGCTGATCGAGGCCCTGCGCTGTCTGCCGGGTATTGGTCCGAGGTCGGCGCGACGCATCGCCTTCTATTTGTTGGAGCGCGACCGTGAAGGCGGCGCACGTCTGGCGCGGGTGATGGCCGAGGCGATGGTCGCGATCCGGCGCTGCGCGCGCTGTCGCACCCTGACCGAACACGAGGTCTGCGCGCTTTGCGCCAATCCTAACCGCGACGACTCGCTGCTGTGTATCGTCGAGCAACCTTCGGAGGTGGTGGCCATCGAGCAGGCGACCGATTATCGTGGACGTTATTTCGTGCTCGGTGGACGGCTCTCGCCGCTCGACGGCATCGGCCCGGACGAGCTTGGGTTCGAGGTGCTTGAGGCGCGTCTGCGCGATGAGGCCATCGCCGAGGTCATCCTCGCCATCAGCCCAACGGTCGAGGGTGAGGTCACAGCGCGCTTCATCGCCGATCGCGCCGCCCGTTACGGCACGCGCGTGACCCGTATCGCCCATGGCGTGCCCCTGGGCGGCGAGCTGGAACACATCGACGGCGGCACCCTGGCGCTGGCCTTCTCCGGACGCCATACATTCTGATTAACCTTCGACTGGAACCAACTTATGTCCGACACGATTTTTGGCCGGATCGCTTCTGGCGAGATCCCCGCCGATCTCGTCTACAAGGACGAAGACGTGGTGGCCTTTCGGGACATCAATCCCCAGGCGCCGACGCATCTGCTGGTGATCCCGCGTAAGCCGATCCCGACCCTAGACGCCGCCAAGCCCGAGGATACCGAGCTGCTCGGTAAGCTGCTCTTGGTCGCGGCCCAGGTCGCGCGCGAGGCCGGTATCGCCGAGCGCGGCTATCGCACCGTCATCAACTGCAATGCCGAGGCCGGACAAACCGTCTTCCATCTGCATCTGCACGTCCTTGGTGGGCGTCCCATGCAGTGGCCGCCGGGTTGAACCCTAGGGGCACGCCTTGAATCACTAGGAGTAAAGGCCGACACGGGTTAGCATTGTCCGTCGAAACTGGTACCGGATCGATACCAAACCTGGCTGGAGATCAGGCGCACGCCTCGCTCAACCCCAACGACATGGCCGAAAAACCGACTTCTTCAATGACAGCCGCCGATGGCGGCGGCGCCTTCGAACTCAAGGCCGCCGGTTTTACGCTCCCCATCATCCGCCTGTTCGATACGGATCTGGATACCTTAGCCTCGCGGCTCGGTATCAAGGTCGATCAGGCACCGGAGTTCTTTCGTAATACCCCGGTCGTGATCGATCTGAGCGAACTGCCGCGCAACGGGCCACCGGTTCCCTTGCCCAAACTCATTGGGCTGCTGCGTGGCTATGGCATGATCCCCTTCGGGGTGCGTGGCGCCGATCCCGAGCAGGCCGCCGCCGCCGAAGCGCTCAATCTAGCGGTGTTGAGCGATTCCTATCTCCGGCGCATCAAGTCGGCGGATGAGCTAGAGATCAAGCCTGAACCCGTGGCCGGCAATCTGGCCAAGGTGTCTGAAAAGGCCCAACCGACTCCAGGAACGGCGCAAGCACGCCCGGCTGCCGCCCACTCAGGGTTTATGCTGATCACCAAACCTGTGCGTTCCGGCCAGCGTGTCTATGCCGTCGGTGGGGATCTGTCGATCATCGCGCCGGTCAGCTCAGGCGCTGAGCTGATGGCCGACGGTAACATCCACGTCTATGGTCCGCTGCGCGGACGTGCGCTCGCCGGCATGAGCGGTAACCTGGAGGCGCGTATCTTCTGCCACGACCTTCAGGCCGAATTGATTTCGATCGCCGGACACTATCGTGTCAGCGAAGGTATTCCAAACGAACTGCGCGGTGTCCCGGTCCAGGTCTTTCTGGAGCAGAAGATCCTGCGTATTGAGAAACTCTGAACCTCCACCCCAAAGGAGGGTGTGAACTTGGCAAGAATCATCGTGATCACTTCGGGAAAGGGCGGAGTCGGCAAGACGACCACTGCCGCCGCCATGTCCATGGGTTTGGCTCAGCGTGGTAAGCGCACCGTCGTCATCGACTTCGACGTCGGTCTGCGTAACCTGGATCTCATCATGGGGTGCGAGCGACGCGTCGTTTATGACTTCATCAACGTCATCAACGGCGAGGCCAATCTCAATCAGGCCCTGATTCGCGATAAGCGCTGCGACAACCTCTATGTGCTACCGGCCTCGCAGACGCGCGACAAGGATGCCCTGACCAAGGACGGCGTGGAACGCGTGCTCAGCGATCTAGGGGACAATTACGACTTCATCGTGTGCGATTCGCCTGCCGGGATCGAGCACGGTGCCTATATGGCCATGTATTTTGCCGACGATGCCATCGTGGTGACCAATCCCGAGGTCTCGTCGGTGCGCGACTCGGATCGGATGCTCGGGATCCTCTCCAGCCGTTCGAAGCGCGCCGAGGAGAATCTAGAACCGATTCGCGAGTATCTGCTCCTGACCCGCTATGATCCGCAGCGCGTAGCCAACGGCGAGATGCTGAGCGTCGATGACGTCCAGGAGATCCTGTCGCTGCGCTTGCTTGGCGTCATCCCTGAGTCCAAGGCGGTGCTCAACGCCTCCAATGCTGGCATCCCCGTCATCCTCGACCGCGAGAGCGACGCCGGTCAGGCCTATAGCGACATGGTGTTGCGTTATCTGGGCGAAGATGTTCCGCACCGGTTCCTCCATCCGGAAAAAAAGGGTCTGCTGAGTCGCATCTTCAAGGGGTGAACCATGGGTCTGCTCGACTATTTCGTCTCCTCCCGCCCCAAGACGATGGGCAATGCCAGTGTGGCCAAGGAACGCTTGCAGATCCTCGTCGCCCATGATCGCGTCGCGCGAGACAAGCCTTCTTATCTTCCGCAGCTCCAGCAAGAGATCCTGGCGGTGATTCGTAAATATGTTGAGGTCGACATGGACGCGATCTCGGTGACCTATGAGCAGGCCGAGTCGCACGAGGTGCTGGAACTCAACATTATCCTCCCCGAGTCGGGGTCGTCGCGCGGAGCCTAAGCCAGGGAGCGCAGCGGATCACTCCGCCCTCGGCAACAGCAGTTGCTCGATTAGGCGCCCATAGATTCGATGTAACTGATCGAGATCCGCGACTGCGATACATTCGTTGACCTGATGGATGGTCGCGTTGAGCGGTCCCAGTTCCACCACCTGCGCCCCGGTCGGTGCGATGAAGCGTCCGTCAGAGGTGCCGCCGCCAGTCGAGAGCTCGGTTTCGAGCCCGCAGACCTCGCGGATGGCCGCGCGCGCGGCCTCGACCAGCTTGCCGGGCGTCGTCAGGAAGGGATGCCCCGACAGACGCCAGGCGAGTTCGTAGTCGAAATCGCCCCGATCCAGGATGGCGCGCACGCGGCGCTTGATGGTCTCGGGGTCGAGTTCGGTCGAGAAACGCAGGTTGAACTGCACCTCCAACCGGTCGGGGATGACGTTCTCGGCACCGGTGCCCATGTTGAGATTGGCGATCTGGAAACTGGTTGGGGGAAAATAGTCATTACCCCTGTCCCAAACCTCGGCGCAGAGTGCCGCCAGGGCGTCCACCGCCGCATGGAAGGGATTCTTGGCCAGATGCGGATAGGCCACATGGCCCTGCTTGCCCTGGATGGTCAGAAAGCCCGAGAGACTGCCACGCCGTCCATTCTTGATCGAATCCCCCAATTGCTCGCGGCTCGAGGGTTCGCCGACAAGGGCATAGTCGATGTGCTCGCCGCGCTGCTGCAGCCGCTCGACGACCTTGGCGGTGCCGTTCACCGCCGGACCCTCTTCGTCGCTGGTGAGCAGGAACGCGATCGACCCCGGATGATCCGGGTGCACGGCCACGAACGACTCGACCGCCGTCACCATGGCCGCGAGCGAGCCCTTCATGTCCGCCGCGCCCCGACCATAGAGCAGCCCATCGCGGATGACCGGGTCGAAGGGGTCCGAGTCCCAGAGATCCAAGGGGCCGGGCGGCACTACGTCGGTGTGTCCGGCCAGACACAGTAGCGGGCCTTCCGTCCCGCGCCGCGCCCAGAGATTCTGGACCTCGCCGTAGGGCATGGGCTCGAGGGTAAAGTCGAGCGCCGCCAGACGTTCGGCGATGAGTCCCTGACAGCCCTGGTCCTCGGGGGTCACCGAGGGACAGCGGATGAGTTCACAGGTCAGTTCGAGCGTGGGCGACATCGCGGCGGCCTCGGGGCGGTCAGATATCACGCAGCAGCTCGTTGATGCCGACCTTGCCGCGCGTCTTCTCATCGACCTGCTTGATGATGACGGCGCAATAGAGGCTATGACTGCCATCCTGAGCTGGCAGGTTGCCGGGGACCACCACGGCGCCGGGTGGGACCCGGCCATAGAGGATCTCGCCGGTCTCGCGGTTGTAGATCTTGGTGCTCTGGCCGATGTAGACGCCCATTGAGATGACCGCGCCCTCGCCGACGATCACGCCCTCGACGATCTCGGAACGCGCGCCAATGAAGCAGTTGTCCTCGATGATGGTCGGGGCGGCCTGCACCGGCTCCAACACCCCACCGATCCCGACCCCACCGGAGAGATGGACGTTCTTGCCGATCTGGGCGCAGGAGCCGACCGTAGCCCAGGTGTCGACCATGGTGCCCGAGTCCACATAGGCGCCGATGTTGACATAGGACGGCATCAGTACACAGCCGGGTGCGATGTAGGCGCCCTTGCGTGCCGTCGCTGGTGGCACCACGCGCACCCCAGCCGCGCGAAACTCGCGCGCGTTGGCATCGGCGTACTTGGAGGGCACCTTGTCGTAATAGTTGGTGAAACCACCCTTCATGAAGGCGTTGTCCTCGATGCGGAAAGACAGGAGCACCGCCTTCTTCACCCACTCGTTGACCACCCAGTTGCCGTCGCGCCTCTCGGCCACGCGCAACTTGCCCTGGTCCAGACGCTCGATGACGTCCTGTACCGCGTCGCGGACATGGGTCTCGACGGTGCGTGGTGTGATCTCGACGCGGCGCTCGAAGGCCTCGAGGATGATGTTCTGTTGGTCGCTCATGATGGGCTGATACCTGTTGGGTCTGTGGTGGTGCTGTTGGACTCAGAGACGTTCGACGAAGGCGCGGATGCGCTTGGCGGCATCGACGCACTCGTCGAGTGGGGCAACCAGGGCGATGCGCACCCGTCCGGCGCCTGGATCATCGCCGTCGATCGCGCGCGAGAGGAAACGTCCCGGCAACACGGTGACGTTTTCCTGCGCATAGAGATCGCGTGCAAAGTCGGTGTCCGGGATCGGCGTCTCAAGCCACAGGAAAAAGCCGCCAGCGGGGACCTCGACCGGCATCGCTGGGCCGAGGATCGCGCTCACGGCGGCGAACTTCTCGCGATAGAGGCGCCGATTGGTGCAAACATGCGCCTCATCGCGCCAGGCGGCGAGGCTGGCGTACTGAGTCGGCAACGACATGGCGCAGCCGTGATAGGTGCGATAGGTGAGGAAGTCGCGGATGAGCCGGGCATCGCCGGCGACGAAGCCTGAGCGTAGCCCCGGGGCGTTCGAACGCTTCGACAGACTATGGAACATTAGACAACGCTCAAAGTCGTGGTTGCCGAGCGCGGCGGCGGCCTGGAGCAGACCGGGCGGTGGGGCGTCGTCGTTTTGATAAAGATCGCCATAGCATTCGTCGGAGGCGATGACAAAGTCGTAACGCTCGGCCAGCTCGATCAATCGGGTCAGGGTTGAAAGATCGAGCACGGCGCCGGTCGGATTGCCGGGCGAGCAGAGATAGAGTAACTGACAGCGGTCCCAGGTCGCCGCATCGACCGCATCGAAATCCGGGATATAGCCATTTTCGGGCCGACAGGCCAGATAGTGCGGCTCGGCCCCAGCCAAGAGTGCCGCGCCCTCGTAGATCTGATAGCAGGGATTTGGCATCAGCACGAGCGGATTGGGCCGGGTGCGATCGACGACGGCCTGGGCGATGGCAAACAGCGCCTCGCGGGTGCCGTTGACCGGCAGGATGTGGCGCTCTGGATCGACCCTGAGCCTGACACCGCGCTCGGGCTGAAAACGGGACTCCAGCCAGTCGGCGATGGCCGCGCGCAGCTCGGGCAGACCGCGCGTGGTCGGATAGACCGAGAGTCTATGCAGATGGGCGATCAGCGCCTCGGCGATCAGGCTCGGCGTCGGATGCTTGGGCTCGCCGATGTGCAGGGCGATCGGATCGCGCTCGCGCAGCGGATCGATCCCCTGCTTGAGCGCGGCGAGCTTCTCGAAGGGATAGGACTGGAGTCGGACGAGATCCGGATTCATCGCTGACGTCAAACCTGAGTGGAGGCGCCGGCCTTGATTTGGGCCGGGACGCTGAACGAGGCCGGCTAGTATAGGCCAAGCCACCTCATGGCTCCATGATGCGACCCGGATACATCCGCTCCGGATCTCCGGTACCATTCGGTCCATACCGACCGACGGTCCGAGCGCCGCGCCCTGCCACCCTTGCCCATAGTGATGTCTCGTCCGATGACCTTCATCAACACGCCCGACTATCGTCACGATACCCCGGAACGGCTCGGGGTCCTGCTCGTCAATCTCGGCACGCCAGACAGCCCGAGTGTGCCGGATGTGCGCCGCTATCTAGCCGAATTCCTCTCCGACCGGCGCGTGGTGGAAATGGCGCGCCTACCCTGGATGTTGCTCTTGCATGGCTGGATTCTGCGCACGCGCCCGGCGCGCTCGGCCCATGCCTATCAATCCATCTGGACGCAGGAAGGCTCACCGCTGCTGGAGATCGCGCGCCGCCAGGCCACAGCGCTCCAGGGCTTGCTTGACGCGCGTCTAGGTGGACCCGTCAGGGTCACGCTCGGGATGCGCTATGGCCGGCCATCGATCGCCTCGGGACTGGCCGAGTTGCGCGCGGCCAATGCGCGGCGGGTGCTGATCCTGCCACTCTATCCGCAATATTCGGCCACCACCGTTGGCAGCGTCTTCGACGCCGTGGCGCGTGAACTGATGCAGTGGCGCTGGCTGCCGGAGCTGCGTTTCGTCAACCAGTACCACGACGAGCCGGCCTACATCGAGGCGCTGGCCGCGAGTGTCCGCGCCCACTGGGCCGAGCATGGCCAGGCCGAACGCTTGTTGTTGTCCTTCCACGGCATCCCCCAGGACTATTTCGACCAGGGAGATCCCTATTTCTGCCACTGCCACAAGACCGCACGATTGCTCGCCGAGACGCTAAAACTGCCTGCGGAGCGCTGGGCGCTGTCGTTCCAGTCGCGTCTAGGCAAGCAGGAATGGCTCAAACCCTATACGAGTGCCACACTCGAAGACTGGGGACGCTCAGGGATAAAATCGGTCCAGGTGCTCTCGCCCGGATTCTCGGCCGACTGTCTGGAGACGCTCGAAGAGATCGCGGTCGAGAATCGCAAACTATTTCTCGAGGCGGGCGGCCAGTCTTATGAGTACATCCACTGTCTCAACGACAAGGCCGATCATATGGCACTGATCGCTGATCTGGTGGTGCGCCATTGCAGCGGCTGGCCTGAGATCGAGCGTCCCGCCGCCGACGCCAATGAGCTCGTCAAACGTGCCGAGCGGGCGCGCGCGTGCTCGCCGAGCGGTTGACCGGCCGCTTTGGTCTGTCTAGAGACATCGCTAGCCTATCGGTGTTAGGGTCGCACCTATCGCGAGAACGCTCGCCCCTCTGCTCAAATGCTTTATCGGGATCCCAAGGCGTGACAGCCGCATCGAATGCCCTCCCCGACTGGTGGCCGCAACGCCTGACGGCCATCGAGCGCCTCGCCGCCTGGGCCGAGGGCGGCGCGCCGCCGGAGGCGCCACTGGAGCTCTTTTTGGAGATCAGCAATCTATGCGATCTCAAGTGCGCCATGTGTCCGACCTTCTCGGGCCTGAGTCCGAGCCGGCTCTATTCGCTCAAGGAGCAAGAACGCGGGCTCTTGGACTTCGAGGTACTGCGGCCGCATCTGGAGTCGCTCCTGCACCAGGTCATCGATGTCCACTGCTTCGGCTATGGCGAGCCGACCCTGCATACCGGGTTCGTCGCGCTGCTGCGGGAGTTGGGGGCCTATCGGGTCCTGATCGACTTCTTCACCAACGGGATGCATCTCGATCAGGCGCTGTGCGAGGCACTCGTTGAGCAGCAAGTCTTTAGCGTCACCGTCAGCGCCTCTGGGGTCGAGGCCGCGGAATACGAGCCGATCTATCTCGGCGGGCGTTTCGAGACCCTACTCGCCGGACTCAGGCGACTTACGGCCTGCAAACGCGCCCAGGGAAGCCGCTACCCGCGCATCGAGGTCAACTCGATCGCCTTCGAGCACCAGGTGCGCCGCTTGCCCGAGTTCGTCGAGCTCATGGCTGATCACGGGGTCGAGGTCATCCATCTCAAGACCCTCCAGACCTTTGAGACGACCAAGGAACTCCGCGGCCATCGCTCGATCCTGCGCCCCTGGGTCGAGGGTCCGATCCTCGAGGAGGCCGAACGACGGGCCCAGGCGCGCGGTCTGATCCTCGCGACCGATCAGTATCTCCAGACCCGGGTCGAGGATGAAGCAGCCTGGCAGGCCGCGCGCGGTGACCTCACCGCCACCCTGCCCCTGTCGGCACTCGCCGAGGCGGCGCGCACGCTCAAGCCCGTGCGCCCGCCTCCGAGTCACAGCACCCATGAGCGTATCGATGCCTGGCATCTGACGCCTAAAGACCTGGAGCAGGTCTTTGCACCCATCGCGCCCGCGGGCGACGCGCCTTTCTATTGCCTCGAGCCGTTCAAGACCCTCTATGTCCGGCGCAGCGGTCACACCAAACCCTGTTGCTTTGCCGACGACTCGGGGCCGTCTTTGGGCAATCTCAGGGAGGTCGATGGCCGGGTGTTATGGCAGGGACGACCCTTCCAGCGGCTACGTGAGGGCATCTTGTCCCAGGGCTATCCGGGTTCAGTGTGCGCCCACTGTCTGAGACACGGCTACGGACCACGCCAGCACGACATCCCGGACCGTTTGGCGCAGTATCGCGACTGGCTGGAGGTCGCCTGGGATTATAGACTCCCGGTCAGACTCCCGACGGCCAGGCTCACCAATGAGCAGATCGTCCAACGCTGGCGCGTGGCCAGCCAGGCAGACGAGTCGCGGCGCCGGCTGCTCGACGAGGTGCGCCGTCTGACACCGTTCGGAATCCCACAGACCCTGGTGGAGGGCCATCTCGACGGTGTGATCTCGGGCATCCTGCACGGCTGGGTGTGGGCCCCAGGGAGTCCGGATCTGCGTCTGGCGGTCAGCCTTAGCCTCAATGGCCAAGCCTGGCAAGAGGTGTGGGCCGATCGGTCGCGCGACGACCTCCGCGAGGCCGGCAAGGGGGATGGCGCCTATGCCTTTATGGTCGAGATGGCGGTCATCCAGGGGTCGGTGGTGATCGAGGCTCGGCTCGCAGGTACCGACTGGCTGCTGGGTCGGCTTCAATACGGCGAGATGAAACCAGCCCCTGCCCCAGAGGTCGCCGTCATTTCAGCCGAGATCCAGGCGCCCGATCCAGACCCCATCCCCTTCCTGCTCGACTACGACCCAGGTCTCCACGAACGCGAGATCCTGGGTTATTTCGCACGCCGCGCGAACGGGCGTCTACGCCCGGCGCTGCCCGATCCGGATCAGCGTCCAGATGCCGTCCTGGTCATCGCCTTTACCAATCGCAGCGGCTCGAACCTGTTGGCCGAGGCCCTGGCGGCGACCGGATTGGTCAACCGGGCGCACGAGGCCTTCAATTTCGATCGGGTCATCGACACCTGCGAGCGAGCAGGCCTAAACGATCTGGCCGGTTATCTCGACCATCTGAATCCCCGTCTCGACGACCCCCCGGTGCTTGCAATCAAATTGAGCTGGGATCAGCTCTTCTTCCTACACCGGGTCGGGGTCATCCCGCATGCTTGGCCGAGGGTGGAGTTCGTCTGGGTCCTGCGCGACGACCTCTTGGCCCAGGCCCTGTCCCATCTGGTGGCCGAACGCACGGGCGCCTGGAGCGGTGCCTATCCAGAACCCGACCTGACCCGCGTGTTGGCGGAACTGACAGCCGAAGACCTGGTGCGCAAACTAGAGGAGATCACCTGGGCACACCGACAGTTTGCTAGCTATTTCGCACTCTATGGCATCGAACCGGTGATCACCGACTACGAGGCGCTGGCCGCCGACCCCGAGGGGGAGGCCCGACGGGTACTGGAGCGGCTTGGATTGATCCCCGCCGGTTGGTCGTGGCGTTTTGATCGCTCGGCGATCACACTCCGCCGGCAGCGCACCCCCGCGATGGAGGCTGCGCTGCGCCGGCTCAAGCGGGCGATCCGCGGTTCATGACCTTCAAAACTCCAGTCGGATGCCCCCGGAGATCGTATAGCTCTCCACGTCCTCGTATCCCAGCAACTTGTTGATCGCCAAAAATGCCGAGCGCCCCTCGGCGAACTGGCCGGAGATCCCGATCCCGAGGTCGAAGTAATTCCGATCCGGATTGGTCGTCGAGATCATCAGGGGGGTCGCGCTCAGATCATTGACGAAGCGGGCATCGATCCGGTCCTGATCGCCCACGAACTCATGGACCCAATCGAGGCTCAGCTGTGGCACCCAGACCCCAACGCTTGAACTGAACGCCTTGGATACCATGAAGCCTAGACGGGAACTGAACGAGGTGTAGGTCTGACGATCATAGGCGATCGCCAGACTACCGCCGGGTGCCGTTGGATCCGACATCCGCTCGCGATAGGAGTCGATCTCAGTGCGCAGGTAGTTCAGGCTCAAAGCGGGCGTGAAGTTGAATGCACCGGTCTCGAGGTTGTAACCACCGCCGAGCGTGGTATAGAAGGTGCCTGCCTCTGGGGTCGAGGTCGCCCGTTGCCGCACCTGGGTCAGGACCCCGCCGACCTGGATGTCGTAATCGATCCGGCGGGTCAGGTCGTAATCGCTGACGTCATACCCGAGCACCCCCTCGACGAAGGCCCCATTGTCCCAATACCGAGTGCCATAAAGACCCAGCCCCCAGGTACTGGTATCCATGTCGCCTTTATTGCGCCAATAATCCGTGCCCCCCGAGGCATAGTTGCCGAACACACCCAGGATCAGATCCTCCTTGAACCGATAGTCAGCGCCTAGCGTAAAGCGCACACCATCCTGATCATAACCCGAGGTGTAGCGATTGCGATTCTGCTCGGCATCGAGATATTTGAAATTGAAAAAGGCACCACCACGCCCGATTTGCAGGTCGCCGCTGGCTCCGCCACCCGTAGCGCCGAGGAGCGGGTTGGACGCATTCAACCTCTGGAAGGGAGGGCCCGCCGTTTGACCGGCGAGACGCAGATTCTCCATACGCAGCGATACCACCCCGATCCCAGCCTTGACCTGCTCCACCGAAGCCGTCCGCGGCGCTAGGATCTGGTCGGGCGTCAAGGTGGTCAGGGTGCGGGCGGTACCTGAGGCATCCTCGGTGCCGCCGACCACCAACAGGGTACAATCCTCCTGGAACTGGGTGCCGACATTAGCCCCACTGCGACAGGCGTCGAAGACCGTCTTGCCTACCCCAACCGTATTGATGTTTCCGGTCTCCGAAGAGACCTGCTCTAGGGTCGCACCGCTGGCCAAGACGCTCCCCGGATCCGAAGCTGGACTCGCTTGGGGAACGGCAGTGTTGACCACAGAACCGACCCATGACTCTTCGGCGGCCAGATCTGAGGAGTCGCCATAACAGGCCAACCCTAGGATCGCCGCACTGATCGCGGCTTGACGCTTTTTGATCATGATCGTCCTCCCGATTATTAGTTAGGTCTCGATGGTTTGATTGGCGAATCAAGATGGACTCGGAGACAGTGCCTCGATCCAGGCGGGGAGTGCGTCATCCAACATCCAACCGGACTCTACCCAGCGCTGCAACGCGCGGCCTTCGCGGTGCGCGGACTCCAGATCGGCCAGACGCGCGCGCAGGGCCTCGATCCAGAGGGGCGGATGGTTTGGCAGACGCTCGACCGGTGCCTCGCGGTAGGGTTCGATGTCGGTGCAAATGACCGGGATGCCGAGCGCGCCGTATTCCAGGAGTTTGATTGCGCTTTTACAGCGGTTGAAATCATGCAACGCCAAGGGGGCGATCGCAACATCCAACTTGAGCCCAGCCAAGGCGGATGGATAGCGCACGAACTCGACCATCGGCTGCACGATCCGGGCATAGGGTCTGAGTGCATCCGGACACAGGCCAAGAAAACACCATTCGACCTCATCGGCCAGGGCGGCGACCACGGGCGCCAACCATTCGAGATCGGCGGCGTGTTGGGCGGCTCCGGCCCAGCCGACCCGCGGCTTGCGTCCCGAGTGCTTTGCTCGGGCCTGGCCGTCGATCAACCCCTGCCAACGCGCCCGCGGCAGACGATTCGGGACCACCCGTATATCCCCATGGCGCCCGCCGTAGAACTCGGCGAGCAAGGGGGTACTGACCACTAGACGGTCACAGAGCCCGAGCGCCTGGTCGAGACGCCGCTCGAGGTCCGGGTAGTTGGTGTCTCGAAATGGATTCCAGGGTGGAAGCTTGGTGATCAGGTCATCTAGCGAGAAGACCAACCGTGCTTGGGTGTAGCGTCGATAGAGCTCTAAGGCATGCAGATGCCGGTCATGGAGCGCATTGTGCAAAAGCAGGGTATCGGGCGCGAGCCGTTCGAGCTCGACCACACTCGGCGGACGTATCGGCCTGTCGGACGGGACCAGGGCACAACAGGCCAGCCCCTGGGTGCGCAGGCTGGTCAGTGGATCGATCACCCGATAGTGACCACTGCCCCCATGGTCGCCCGGAAACCCCAGCAGACGCGGCACTTCGCAGAGCACCGGATCCCAGGCCTGCTCGATCTCGGTCTCAGGTTGGGCGCTTGGATCGCGCAGGCTCAAGTTCGGGTTGTAGGCCGGATCGCGGGCCAGGCGTGGCAGCCAGCGCTGGTAGAGTCGCGCCACCTCCTCGGCCACCTCGCTCCCCTTGAGCTTGCGGCGGCGATAGCCTTGGAAGCGTCCGCGCCCGGGTTCTGCGACCAGGGTCGCGTGGGGTGTCCAGAGTGTCTGGTAGCCCAGATCGGCCAGGCGCAGACCGAGATCGAGGAGATACCAGGCATTTGGAAACGCCGTCGCATCGAAACCACCCGCCTGCTTGAAGGCCGGTAGCCAGAGGGCGAACGCCTGATCCGAGACAGTGGCGCAGCGCTGTACACAGAGGTGGCGGTTCAAAGACCCGTCCGCCGTATCGCCCAGGCCCTGGCCGCGATGGAGTTGGCCCATGACACCCAGCGGCCAAAAACCCAGCAGCGGGTAGCCCTGCAGGATCCGTCCCTCGGGGTCTAGGATACAGGGACCGACCAGGGCGACCTCAGGGCGATCGATCAGACCGAATAGGATCGTCAGGGCCGAGCCAGGTCGCGCGCGCAGACCATCGTGGACCACCAGCACCCGGTCGGTCTTAAGGGAGCGGATCGCCCGATTCAGGGAATGGGCGATGTTTTCCCCCGACGCGGCCCGCTGCCAGCGTACCGCGCCGACCTCGATCAATGCCTGGGACGGCTTGGGCAGCGCCCCCTTGCGTTGGAAGTCCAATACCAGGATCTCCAATCGTCCGAGCTGAGGACGGATCGAGTCGATCAGTTCGGTGACCGCCTGGACATCGCCCTGGGTGAGCACCAGCAGCGTGGTCCGGGCCTTGGGTAAGACCGGATGGTCGATCCAGTGGATCCAGGGTACCGAGGTGGCGCGAACCTGGGCGCGGGTGCGACGGCGCTCGAGATGGGCGGTGAGGACCTTGGCGATCGCCTCAAACGCTGGTGGAGAGACTGACCGGCTGTCGGCACGATGATAGAGGACGTGCGGGATGTGACCGATCGCCGACTCACCGAAGCGATCGGCCACCTTGAGACAGAGGTCCAGGCGTGCGACCTCGATCTGGGGCAGCAGACCGCCGCAGTCCAAAACCGCATCGCGCGCGATCAGACAGAGATCGCCGAGGTAGTCCTGGCAACGCAGCAGATCGAGATCGAAGTCGGGCTTGAAGATCGGGTGATAGCGACGTCCATCCTCGGCGATCCGATCCTCGTCGGTATAGATCAGACGCCACCTGGGCGATTGAGTGATGTGGCCGCGCAGCAGGCCGAGCGCTGCCGGATGCAGCCGATCGCCGGCGACCATCAAGCCGATCCAGTCTCCGCGCCACTCGGCCAGCCGACGATTGACGAGACGGGCGACGGACTGATGGTGCGCGACCCGCAGCCACTGGCAGGCTGGGCGCTGAACTGGCAGCGGGTCAAACCGGCTGACGACCAGACACTGGAGCCCGCGCCTGAGGTTGGAGGGGGTGAGGAGCGAGTCTAGGGTCGCGGCGAGCGCCCCGGGTTCGCGCTCGAACTCGAAGATCACCATCAAGAGCTCAAACCGCTCCTCGGCCTCTCGGCCATAGCAGGGTGATCGATAGACCCCCTGCGACTCCAACCAGCGCCGATAGTTCGGTTCGCCATAGCCCGCCTGCAGGCGTCCCCAGTCCGGGGTGAATGCCTTCAAGAGTGCGCTCGACATCGCGACCAAGTTATCGGACCCAGGCGCTGAGTCCAGGTCAGCCAGGATCTCGCTCAGGTCGGACGACGGCTGAGCGGCGTACCCATCGAGCAACTCGGCGTAGAGTTCGGCATAGTCCAGGACATTGCTCGCCAGCGACTTGACCGAGTGCGCACGCAGCCGTGCCCGGACCTGGCGCAACGGCTCGGGATCCGCGATCAGTCGCTCGATGCGCTCGGCGAGGGCGCGTGCGCTCGCTTCCATGACCAAAAACCCGGTCACGCCATCCTGGATGCGCTCCGGGATCGCCCCGACCCCGAAGGCCAGCACGGGCACGCCCAGTGCTTGAAGCTCGGCGATGGTCAGACAGAAGGTCTCCTCATAGACCGAGGGCACCAGCGCTAGATCGACCTCAGCCGTCAGACGCGCGAGGTCCTGGTGACGATAGACACCCTGGCGGCGCACACCGGCTGCATCCAAAGGCCCCAGATAGTCCGGATCGACGCCACCAAAGTGCAGGATCTCGAGGCAGCACCGCCGTGCTCTCAACAGCCCGATCGTCTCGAGCAGCTTTTCGGCCCCCTTGCGCCGCGACAGATTGGCAAAGACCCCGAGCCGAAAGACCGGGCTGAGGCTGGGCTTTGGCGCCCGACCGAGATCCGGGATCCCATGCGGGATGACCCGCACCTTGGCGGCCAGGGCATCGCCATAGGCGCGGCGAAAGCGCTCCAACACGAAACGCGAGGGCGAGACGATCGCGGTGGACGCGGCAAAGACCTCGCACAGCTTGGCGTGCCGGGCGTGCAGATAAAGACGCAGACGATCCGGTGTCTCCTCGGCGGACGAGTGCTGGATCAGACAGTCCAGACACTCGGGGTCAGTGGCCTCAGCGCGTGCCTTGTCGCAGGGCGTCCCATCGGGCCGCAGCATGTCGAACACCGGGCAGAACAGGAAGTAGTCGTGCAGCGACAGCACCACGACGGCCCCGAGCCGCCGTGCGATCAGCGGCAACTCCAGCGTGCCCCAGTGCAACAGATGCTGGACGTGCACGAGTGCGACCGAGCCACCGGCCAAGAGGCGCGCAAAGCTCGACTCCACGACCGCATTGCGCAGGCTGGCGACCTGGCCGAATAGTCTGGGGGTCCCTTGGATCAGGGCCCGCTGATAGGCGAGGACCCGAAACCATTCGTGGTCAGCCACGCAGCCATAGTCCAGATAGGGATCGGTCTCGTCGGGAAAGAGCACCGTGACGCGATAGGTCTCGGCAAGCCCCTCCACCAGGGCGCGCGAATGGAGTTCGGTCCCGCCCAGCGCGTGGTAGGAATGGAGCAGAGAGAGGATGTGCGGTGCGCGGTCACCACGGGCATGGGCCAGACCGGTCAGGATGCGTTCCTGGACCTCGCGCAGCGGATTGAGCTGACAGAAACGCCGGATGAGCCGGTGATAAAACGGCCAGCGCGCCAGCAGGACGGATTCATTGCGACGCTTGATCCACTCCATGCCCGCGATCGTGCCGAAACTTTGTTCCCCCTCGTGATAGACGAAGACATCATCGCAGCAGGCGACCTCGAACCCGGCCTCCCACGCCCGCAGCGAGTAGTCGCATTCCTCGCCATAGCCGCGGTGATAGGCGCGGTGCAGCAGACCCAGACGTTGAATCGCCTCCCAGCGGATCAGCATACAGAAGCCGACCGCGACCGGTAGGCGCGGATAGCGGCGGGCCGAGACGGACTCCACCAGGGCGCCGAAACGATCGATCGTCAGCCCATCCGGAATGGGGTTGTCCCCATTCATGCGCGGGACCGAGAGGATGGTGGCGTTGTTGGAGAGCGGACAGACCAGGGCGATGCGCGGGTCGCTCGCGGCACAGGCGAGCAGCCTTTCGACCCAACCCGCGGTGACGACGGTATCCGAGTTGAGCAGGATCACATCACCGCACGCCGTCGCCAGACCTCGATTCACGTTGCCGACGAAACCGAGATTCTCGTCTGCACGATTGACCGAGACCCGAGGCTCGCGGGACTCCAGTTCATCCAGCCAGTCGAGGAGCCGCAGATCGGTGCTGGCATCGTCGAGGATACGGATCGCGCAGTCGGCGGGTGAATGGGCAAGCACGCTGTCGAGACAGCGCCGGACCGACTCATAGCCGTTGAAGACTGGGATCAGGATCTCCAAGCCCTGGGCGCTCGGCTGGGGGGGCAGGAGTGAATCGTCCATGGACGGAGATGATCGGAGTCTAAGCACCGGCGTGCAACCAGAGACGGGGTGTTTGGAGATCCGCGGATTGCGCTCAGCGCCCCTTGACGGGGCGCTTCCAGCCCGGGACCGTGACCTGACGGGCACGGGCCAGGGTAAGCTGATCGGCGGGGGCATCGCGCGTGATCACCGATCCGGCGCCGATGGTGGCACCTGAACCGACCTCGACCGGCGCCACCAGCGCCGTGTTGGAGCCGATGAAGGCACCATCGCCGATCCGGGTCTTGAACTTGTTGACGCCGTCATAGTTGCAGGTGATGGTCCCGGCCCCGACATTGACCCCGGCCCCGACCTCGGCATCCCCCAGATAGGTCAGGTGATTGACCTTGCTCCCGCGTCCGACCTGGGTCTTTTTGATCTCGACGAAGTTGCCGATCTGGGTGTCGTCGGCCAGCCGCGTCTCGGGGCGTAGCCGCGCAAAGGGACCGATGCGGGCATTGGCCCCGATCTCGGCCGACTCGATGACACAGTGGGACAGGATCTCGGTGTCCGGACCGATGATGCAGTCCTTGAGCACACAATTGGGACCGACCCTGACACCCGCGGCGAGGCGTACCTCACCCGCGATGACGACATTGACATCGATGAAGACATCCGGCTCGGCCTCGAGCCGACCGCGCAGGTCGAAGCGCGCGGGGTCGGCGAGCGTCACGCCCGAGCGCATCAGCGCCTCGGCCTGCTGGCGCTGATGGATCCGCTCCAGCGCGGCGAGCTGGATCCGATCGTTGACGCCCAGGATCTCCTCAGGAGACCCTGGCTGGGTGGTGGCGACTGTCACGCCTGCGCGCGTGGCCAGCTCGATGATATCGGTCAGATAATATTCGCCCTGGGCGTTGTCAGCGTCGATCTGGTCGAGCCAGGACACCAGACGTGCCCGATCGGCGACCAGGAAGCCGGTATTGACCTCGCGGAGCGCGCGATCTGCGGGTGTGGCGTCCCGCTCCTCGACGATGCGGACCAGACGACCTGCGGCACCGCGCAGGATGCGGCCATAGCCGCTCGGGTCATCCAGCTCGGCCGTCAGGACCGCCAGGGGCGTCGTCCTCGCTAGGGCGACCAACCGCCCCAGGGTCTCTGGCCTGATCAGTGGCACATCACCATAGAGCACCAGCACCACATCCAGGTCGGACAGCGCCGGCAGGGCCTGGAGCACGGCATGGCCGGTGCCGCGCTGCTCGGGCTGTTCGACCCACACGCAATCCTCGTCGGCCAATGCCGCACGCACCTCTTCCCCGCCATGCCCATAAACCACCACGACCCGCGCCGGATCGAGCGCCCGCGCCGCCGCCAGGACATGCGCCAACAACGGGCGCCCTGCGAGCGGATGCAGCACCTTGGGCCGACGCGAGCGCATCCGCCTGCCCTGCCCCGCCGCCAGGATCACGACACCTGTCTTCATCGCTCAGACTCCATAAAGAAAAACGCCCCCGTCATCACTGAGCGGGGGCGTCTGTTCGGATCGAACAGACTTGGCGCAGATCGCCGGACCGCTCAGCCACGCTTCATCTTGCGCAGCTTCTCGATCGCTCGCAGCTGCGCCACGGCCTCGGCCAGCTCGGCCTGGGCCTTGGCATACTCGAACTCGGCCTTCTGACCGGCGAGGGCATCCTCGGCGCGCCGCTTGGCCTCGAGCGCGGCGGCCTCGTCGAGGTCGCGGGCGCGGATGGCGGTGTCGGCCAGGACCGTGACCACATGCGGCTGGACCTCGAGCATGCCGCCGGAGACATAGAAATGCTCCTGCTCGCCGTGTTCGTTCTCGATCCGCACGTCGCCCGGACGCAGTCGGCTGATGAAGGCGGTATGACGCGGGGCGATCCCCACCTCGCCCATCTCCGCGGTGGCATAGACCATGGTCGCAGGGCCGGAGTGGATGGCGCCCTCGGCGCTGACGATATCGACGCGGATTGTCATTGCCATGGGAGCCCCCTCAGTTGGCCATCTTCTTGGCCTTCTCGACCGCTTCCTCGATGCCGCCGACCATGTAGAAGGCCTGCTCGGGCAGGTGGTCGTACTCGCCGTTGACGATGGCCTTGAAGCCCTGGATGGTGTCCTTGACCGGCACGAACTTACCGGGCGCGCCGGTGAAGACCTCGGCGACGAAGAAGGGCTGCGACAGGAAGCGCTGGATCTTGCGCGCGCGGTTGACGGTGAGTTTGTCTTCTTCCGAGAGCTCATCCATGCCCAGGATGGCGATGATGTCCTTAAGCTCCTTGTAGCGCTGGAGCGTGCCCTGCACAGCGCGCGCGGTCTCGTAGTGCTCGGCGCCGACGACATTGGGGTCGAGGATACGGCTGGTGGAGTCGAGCGGATCCACGGCCGGATAGATCCCCAGCTCGGCGATCTGACGCGACAGCACCAGGGTGGCGTCCAGGTGCGCGAAGGTGGTGGCCGGTGAGGGGTCGGTCAGGTCGTCGGCAGGCACATAGACGGCCTGGAACGAGGTGATGGAGCCCACACGGGTCGAGGTGATGCGCTCCTGCAGGGCACCCATCTCGGAGGCCAGGGTCGGCTGGTAGCCCACCGCGGACGGCATGCGCCCGAGCAGGGCCGAGACCTCGGTACCGGCCAGGGTGTAACGATAGATGTTGTCGATGAACATCAGGACGTCACGGCCTTCGTCCCGGAAGTACTCGGCCATGGTGAGCCCAGTGAGCGCCACGCGCAGACGATTACCCGGCGGCTCATTCATCTGGCCATAGACCAGGGCCACCTTGTCGAGCACGCCGCCTTCCTTCATCTCGTGATAGAAGTCGTTCCCCTCGCGCGTGCGCTCGCCGACCCCAGCGAACACCGAGAAGCCCGAGTGCTCGACGGCGATGTTGCGGATCAGCTCCATCAGGGTCACGGTCTTGCCGACGCCGGCGCCGCCGAACAGGCCGACCTTGCCGCCCTTGGCGATCGGCATGATCAGGTCGATGACCTTGATCCCGGTCTCCAGGACCTCGGTCGAGGTCGCCTGGTCCTCCAGCCTGGGCGCGGGGCGATGGATCGACCAGCGCTCGGCGCTCTGGATCTCGCCCTGCTCGTCGATGGGGTTGCCAAGCACGTCCATGATGCGGCCCAGGGTCGCCTGACCGACCGGCACCTGAATGGGCGCGCCCGTGGCGGTGACCGCCACACCGCGTTGCAGACCATCGGTCGAACCCATGGCGATGGTGCGCACCACGCCGTCGCCGAGCTGCTGCTGGACCTCTAGCGTCAGACCGATCGATTCGATCTTGAGCGCCTCATAGACCTTGGGCATCGCGCCGCGCGGGAACTGCACGTCCACCACGGCGCCGATGATTTCCACCACGTTACCGGAACTCATAGTCTTTATCCTCTTTGGCCTCACAGCCACTTAAGCGATTCTGTTTTGATCCCGTACCCGGCTGGTTAGACGGCGGCGGCGCCGCTCACGATCTCGGAGATCTCCTGGGTGATGGCGGCCTGACGCGCCTTGTTGTAGACGAGCTGCAACTCACTGATCAGGTTGCCGGCGTTGTCCGAGGCGGCCTTCATCGCGACCATGCGCGCGGCCTGCTCGCAGGCAGTGTTCTCGACCACGGCCTGATAGACCAGCGACTCGATATAGCGCGTCAACAGGGCATCCAGGACCGTCTTGGCGTCCGGTTCGTAGATGTAATCCCAGTGATAGGGCATGGACTCGCGCTCGCCGGCGACGAGCGGCACCAGTTGGCGGATCACCGGACGCTGGGTCATGGTGTTGACGAACTCGTTGTTCACGATGTAGAGCGCATCGATTTCGCCCGCTTCGAAGGCATCGAGCATGACCTTGATCGTGCCGACCAGGTCCTCGATGTGCGGCTGGTCGCCCAGATGGGTCACCTGCGCCCTGACCTCGCCGCCGAAGCGCTTGAAGAAGGCGAGTGCCTTGGCGCCGATGGTGCAGAAGACCGGCTCGATGCCGGCGGCACGTTGCTCCCGGATCTCGGCGACCAGGCGCCGGAACAGGTTGCTGTTGAGTCCGCCACACAGACCGCGATCGGACGAGACGACGATGTAACCGACCCGCTTGCGCGGACGCTCGATCGCCATGAACGAGTGCCGATACTCGGGGGTGGCGTTGGCCAGATGACTGATGACCTGGAGCATCTTCTCCGCGTAGGGACGGGAGGCGGCCATGCGCTCCTGGGCCTTGCGCATCTTGGAGGCCGCGACCATCTGCATGGCCTTGGTGATCTTCTGCGTGCTCTTGATGCTTGCGATCTTGCTGCGGATTTCTTTGGCGCCTGCCATTCATTAAGCTCCCGGCCTCCCGCCGCCAACCATTGGCTGACGGGTCGAGGAGGCTCGATCGATGTCGAGATGCAACCCGCCTGCCGCCAGACCCTGGCTGGGGCAGGGGGCTGGTCGCCGGCGGCTGTTACCAGGTGTTGTTGGCCTTGAAGTCCCTGATCGCGGCGTGCATGGCCTGGGCGATCTCGTCGTTGAAATCGCCGGTCGCGTCGATCTTGGCCAGCAGATCCGCGCGGGTTGACTTCACATAGCTCTGGAGCGCACGCTCGAAGTCAACGACCTTCTTGACCTCGATGTCGTCGAGGTAGCCCTCGTTGGCTGCAAACAGCGAGATGGCCATCTGACCGACGCTCATCGGCGAGTACTGGGTCTGCTTCATGAGCTCGGTGACGCGCTCGCCGCGCTGGAGCTGCTTGCGGGTCGCCTCGTCCAGGTCGGAGGCAAACTGCGAGAAGGCCGCCAGCTCGCGATACTGGGCCAGTGCTAGACGGATACCGCCGCCGAGCTTCTTGATGATCTTGGTCTGGGCCGCACCGCCGACACGCGAGACCGACAGACCAGCATTGATGGCCGGGCGGATACCCGCGTTGAAGAGGTCGGTCTCGAGGAAGATCTGACCGTCGGTGATCGAGATCACATTGGTCGGGACGAAGGCGGACACGTCGCCGGCCTGGGTCTCGATGATGGGCAGCGCGGTCAAAGAGCCGGTCTTACCCTTGACCCGGCCCTGGGTCATCTTCTCGACATAGTCGGCGTTGACACGTGCCGCGCGCTCCAAGAGTCGGGAGTGTAGATAGAAGACATCGCCCGGATAGGCCTCGCGCCCCGGTGGACGGCGCAGCAACAGCGAGACCTGACGATAGGCCCAGGCCTGTTTGGTCAGGTCGTCATAGACGATGAGCGCGTCCTCGCCCTGGTCGCGGAAGTACTCGCCCATGGTGCAGCCGGCATAGGGTGCGATGAACTGCATGGCGGCCGAGTCGGCGGCCGGGGCGGCGACGATGATGGTGTGGTCCATGGCGCCATGCTCCTCGAGCTTGCGCACGATGGCGGCGATCGAGGAGTTCTTCTGGCCGACGGCGACATAGATACATTTAATGCCGGTGCCCTTCTGATTGATGATGGCGTCGATGGCCACCGCGGTCTTGCCGGTCTGACGGTCGCCGATGATCAGCTCGCGCTGGCCGCGCCCGATCGGCACCATGGCATCGATGGCCTTGAGACCGGTCTGAACCGGCTGGTCGACCGACTTGCGCGCGATGACGCCCGGCGCGACCTTCTCGATCGGCGAGGTCCCGGCGGCCTGGATCGGACCCTTGCCGTCGATCGGGTTGCCCAGGGCATCGACGATACGGCCCAGCAGCCCCTCGCCGACCGGGACTTCCAGGACGCGCCCCGTGCACCGGACCCAATCGCCCTCGGACAAATGGGTGTAGTCGCCCAGGACCACAGCGCCCACCGAGTCACGCTCCAGGTTCAGCGCCAATCCGTAGGTGTTTCCAGGAAACTCGAGCATCTCATAGTACCGAGCCTCGGACAGCCCGTGGATGCGCACGATGCCGTCGGTCAGGCTGACCACTGTGCCCTCGGTGCGGGCCTCGGTCTGAAGCTCGAATTGCTCGATCTTCTGCTTGATGAGATCGCTGATCTCGGATGGATTCAGTTGCATGGCGGTGTCCAGTTCAGAATTGCAGGGCATGGGCCAGTTGCTTGATCTTACCGCGCACCGAGTGGTCGATGACGAGGTCGCCGGCACGGATCTCGAGCCCACCGATGAGGGCGGTGTCGGTCTCGAAGCTCAGATCGACCCGGGCGCCCAGGCGCCTTGCCAGCGCCTCGGCCAGGGCCGAGCGCTGCGCCTCCTCGACCTCGAACGCACTGCGCACCAGGACGTGACGCACGCCTTGGTCGGCGACGCGACGCTCCTCGAAGAGGCGTGCGATCTCGGGGATGGCCGCAAGTCGCGCGTTGGCGGCAAGCAGGCGCACCAGATTGGCCGGGCCTGCCGGAAGCGCGTCACCACAGAGGGCGAGCAACAGGTCGCGGATCCGTTCGCGCGGCACGGTCGGATTGCCGATCTGCGCGGCCATGAGCGGATCCGAGGTCAGGGTCGCCAGCAGCGTCAATGCCTCGGACCAGGCATCGACCTGTCCAGACTCCTTGGCGTGCGCGAAGGCGGCCTCGGCATAGGGGCGCGCGATGGTGGTGAGTTCTCCGGCCATGGTGTTCCCTAGAGCTGCTTGGCGAAATCGTCGACGAGCGCGCGATGGGCCGCGATGTCGATCTCTTTCTTTAGGATCTTCTCGGCGGCGGCGATGGCCAGCACAGCGACCTTCTCGCGCAGTTCTTCGCGGGCGCGATTGATCTCGCGCTCGATCTCCGCCTTGGCGGCAGCGATCAGTCGCTCGCCCTCGGCGCGGGCGTCGGATTTTGCCTCCTCGACGATGTCGGTCGCGCGCTTCTGGGCCTGGTTGATGATCTCGGCCGCGTTGGCCTTGGCCTCTTTCATCAGCTCTAGCGCACGCTGCTCGCCGAGCGCCTTCTCCTGGTGACCACGCTCCGCGGCGGCGAGACCCTCGGCGATCTTGGCCTTGCGTTCCGCCAAGGCCTTTATGATCGGCGGCCAGATGTACTTCATGCAGAACCCGACGAACACCGCGAAGGTGATCATCTGGGCAAACAGGGTCAGATTGATGTTCATAGCGTTGCCTCTTGCCCTTGCCTTGGACCTCGTCAGGATGACAGGCGAGTGTCCTTAAGGACCGGCTACAACCGGATGACGGTTTAGGCGGCGAACATCAGGTACAGACCCATGGCGATCGCGATGACCGGCAGGGCGTCGACCAGACCCATGACGATGAAGAACTGGGTACGCAGCATCGGGATCAGTTCCGGCTGACGTGCAGCGCCCTCCAGGAAGCGACCGCCTAAGACACCAATGCCCACACCGGCGCCGACCGCGCCTAGACCGAGCATGAGTCCCGCGCCGATAAACTTGATAGCGGCAGCGAATGCTTGTGCAACTTCGAGTTCCATGAGATCCCCCAAGGGTTTGAGTAAAAAGACGAGCTGTTGATTGACGAAACTGGGCGGGTGTCGCGACCCGAGGGCGCGACACCCGGGCGGACGATCAGTGATGTTCCTGGTGTGCCATGTCCAGATAGACGATGGTCAGCACCATGAAGATGAAGGCCTGCAGCGTGATGATCAGGATGTGGAACACCGCCCAGACGAATTGCAACACACCCGCGGTGCCGGCCAGCAGCAGCCCGCCGCCGTAGAGGAGCGCGATCAGGATGAAGATCATCTCGCCGGCATACATGTTGCCGAAGAGTCGTAGGGCGAGCGAGACCGGTTTGGAGAGCAGGCTGATCCCTTCCAGGATCAGGTTCGCGGGCAGGCCCCACTTGCCGAAGGGTTGTAGGGTCAGCTCGCCGATGAAGCCGCCGAGCCCCTTCATCTTGAGGCTGTAATAGAGCACCAGGATGAACACCATGAGCGCCATGCCGAAGGTGGCGTTCGGGTCCGTGGTCGGCACGATCTTGAGATAGACGTGATGCGGATCGGCGCCTAGGGTGGCGAACAACTGCGCAAACAGATGCGGGATCAGATCGACCGGCACCAGGTCCATGAGGTTCATCAGGAACACCCAGGCGAAGATGGTCAGCGCCAGTGGGGCGACCATGGCGTTTTTATGAGTGAAAGAGCCGCGCACATTCTCCTCGACGAACTCGACGACCCATTCGACGAAGTTCTGTGCCGTGCCCGGCACCCCAGCGGTCACGCGCTCGGCCACGCCCTTGAAGAACCATAGGAACAGCGATCCGAGCAGGATCGAGAAGAACAGGGTATCGACATTGATGGCCCAAAAGCCCATCTCCGCCGCTTCGGCACTGTCATGCGCGAAGCCCAGACCATGTTCGGGATGCCAACCGAGCGTCAGGTTGGTGAGATGGTGCTGGATGTAGCCTTGGGAGGTGAGGGTTTCGGAAGAAGCCATCGATTATCTCTCACTACTGGGTTCGGCTGCCCATTTGAGCGGCAATCAGGGTCGGAATTACTTGGACCAGGAGGTAGGCGCCAAGCAAGGCCGGCATGTTCAATTCGTCATAGATCGCGAACGCAGTCCCGAGGAGCACGAGGATCAGGGTGATCTTCACGACCTCGGCGCTGTAAAAACGCAAAACCAATCTCCCCGGGGTCTGGGCGCGATAAGGACGAAAGACCCAAACCACCAGTAGGGCGTTAGCCAGCCAGCAAGTTCCGGCCCCGATCAGGACTGAAATCGCAACTGGACTGCCGAACGGCAGGGCGACGATGGTCAGGATCAAACCGAAGATCGACTGGGTTTTTAGGACTCTTCGGGCTTGAAGTGCGTTCGGCTGTTGCATTGAATCGACGTGAGTGAGGAAGCTCCGCACTCACAATCCCGCGATTTTAAGTATTCACGAATACAGGGTCAACATCAGTAAACGCCATCGGTTCGGAAGTGCAGCCTCGGTGTTTGATTACTGGATGTGCGCGAGGATGCCGTCGAGTTCGTCTAGGCTGTTATAGGCAATCACCAGTTTGCCTGAGCCGCCCCGACCGTGCTGGATTCGGACTTGAGCACCAAGACGATCGGTCAGGTCGTCCTGGAGTCGGCGGATGTCGGGATCTTCCATCCGCGTCGGCTTGGGAGGCGCATTCGAGGTCTCGGCCTGCTGGAGCCTTCGCACCAGGCGCTCGGTCGCGCGCACCGAGAGTCCGGCGGCGACCACCTGGCGCGCGACCTGACTCTGGACCTCGCCCTTGAGTCCGAGCACGGCGCGCGCATGGCCCATCTCAAGCTGCGACCTCGCCAAAAGCTCCTTGACGTCGGCATTGAGTTCCAGCAGGCGCAGCAGATTGCTGACCGTGGCGCGCGATTTGCCGACCGCCTCGGCGACCTCCTGATGGGTCAGATCGAATTCAGTCACCAGACGTTCAAGTGCGCTGGCCTCTTCCAACGGATTGAGGTCGGCGCGCTGGATGTTCTCGATCAGTGCGATGGCCAGCGCCGTGCGCTCATCGACCTCGCGCACGAATGCGGGGATCTCGCTCAAGCCGGCCTGTTGCGCGGCGCGCCAGCGGCGTTCGCCAGCGATGATCTCATAACGCGCGCCGCTCGCGCTCGGCTCGGCGAGCGGACGCACCAGGATCGGCTGGATCACGCCCTGGGCGCGGATGGAGTCAGCCAGCTCGCTGAGCGCCTCGGGGTCGAAATTGCGCCGCGGCTGATAGCGACCGCGCTGGATGTGTTCCAGCGGCAGACGGCGGATTGTTTCAATGGGTGTCTGGGGCTCGCCACTGGCCGGGTTGGGTCGCGGCACCGGGGTGCGGGCCGCGCCCAACAGGGCGTCGAGTCCGCGTCCGAGTCCTTTCTTACGCGGCGCACTCTTTTGCTGTTCGCTTGTATCCATCGCCTATCGGGATCGATTGAGTCGGGATCAGGCCGCTTCAGCCTGACGGCGTTTTTCGTGACGGCGCAGCACCTCGCTGGCGAGCGCCAGATAGGCGAGCGCGCCACGCGACTGCGGATCATAGGTCAGGACCGACTGGCCATGACTAGGTGCCTCAGCCACCCGGACGTTGCGCGGGATGATGGTGCTATAGACCTGATCCTTGAAATGGGCGACGAGCTGGGTCGAGACCTGATTGGCCAGATTGTTGCGCGGGTCGTGCATGGTGCGCAGGATGCCCTCGATGCGCAGACCGGCGTTGCGGCTCTCGCGTATCTGTTCGATGGTGTCGAGCAGCGAGGACAGCCCTTCGAGCGCGTAATACTCGCACTGGATCGGGATCAGCACGCCGTGCGCCGCGACCAGGGCATTGAGCGTGAGCATGTTGAGCGAGGGCGGGCAGTCGATGATGACCAATTCATAGGCGCCGACCGCCGTGGCCAATACTCGGCTCAGGCGCTGTTCGCGCTCGGGCGAGTCGAGCAGCCCGATCTCAGCGGCGGTCAGATCGGCGTTGGACGGCAGCAGGTCGAATCCGGGTGCGGGCTCGGTGACGCGCTGTAGACAGTCGGCGATGGGCACATCGGTCAGGAGTAGATCGCAGGTCGTATGCTCGATCTGATGCTTGTCGACCCCACAACCCATGGTCGCATTGCCCTGCGGATCGAGATCGATCAGCAGCACGCGGCGGCGCATGAAGGCCAAAGCGGCGGCCAGATTGACCGCCGTGGTGGTCTTGCCGACCCCGCCCTTCTGGTTGGCGATCGCGATGATGTTGACCATGGTCGACTCAGTCACTCCGGAGTTCGATCAGATGACGTGGCGCGTCGAGAAAGGGGATCGTCAGACGATGGACGCAAGGGTTGATCGCGACCCAGCGCCTGTCCTCAGCGGCCTCGTCTGCGCGTCCCTTCATGAGTAGCAGCCGGCCCGGTCGATCGCAGAGACCGGCGTTCAAAACCGGGACGACCGATTCGGCCGCGACTGCACGGCTGACTATGGTACTGAATTTTCGTCCTGGTCGGTACGCCTCGATGCGCGACTGCACCGGCTCGACGTTGGTCAGACCCAGTTCGAGCACCGCCTGACGCACGAAGCGGATCTTCTTGTTGTTGCTGTCGAGCAGCCAGAAGCGGCGTTCGGGCGCGAGGATGGCCAGCGGCAGTCCAGGGAGACCGGCGCCAGTGCCGACATCGAGCACCGTCTCGCCAAATAGGAAGGGCGCGATCGCCAGACTGTCGAGCAGATGCTTGGCGACCATCGCCAGCGGATCGCGCACGGCGGTTAGGTTATACGCCTGATTCCAGCGCGCGAGCAGCCGGAGGAAGGCGATGAGGCGCGCCTGTTGTTCGGGCGTCGGCCTTAGGCCGAGCGCGGCACAGCCTTGGGACAGCCGGTCCTCGATGATCGGCCACTGGGTGGCCTCTGGAGAATGTGCAGCCTGCTTCACGGAAGCTCCGTCGGATCCTTCATGGCGGTCTTGGATCAAGATTT
>Ga0209018_1000227_pt1 | contig 54379 bp, 45 predicted proteins | sample YNPBryBLVA2012_FD_185814 | JGI IMG/M metagenome (GOLD analysis project Ga0209018, IMG submission 185814) | Anoxygenic and chlorotrophic microbial mat microbial communities from Yellowstone National Park, USA - YNP Bryant BLVA 2012 (SPAdes)... ...
CGCCCGCGGCGAAACCGGCGTCCAAACCCGAAGTTCCGTCGAAACCGGCGGCGGCTCCTGTGGTTCCGGCCGCGGAGCCTGCGAAACCGGCGCCCGCGGTCCCGCGAATCACCGTCGAGTTGAAGGATGGTCTGACCCCGCAGGAGATTGGTGCACTCATCGGCCGGAATGTCGCCGCCGTCATCACCGCGCTGATGCGGCTGGGCTCCATCGTATCGGCGAACCAAAAAATAACCGATCCCGACACCATTTCCCTCGTGCTGCACGAGTTGGGGTACGAGGCCGAAATCGTGACGACCGCTCCCGTCGTCACCACGCCGGAGAAGGTCGTGCAGCAGGCGGTCGTGGACGAGGAAGTCCCCACGGTGGTGCGCATGCAGCTGCGCCCGCCAGACCAGGTTCCTGATTCGTGGGTCAGACGGACACCCGTGGTCACGGTGATGGGTCACGTGGACCACGGCAAGACCACCCTGCTGGACACCATCAAGAAGTCCAACGTTGTGGACACCGAGTTCGGACAAATCACCCAGCACATCGGCGCCTACCGGGTGCAGACCCCGCACGGCGCGGTCACATTCCTCGACACCCCGGGCCACGAGGCGTTCTCCAGCCTGCGCATCCGCGGGGCGGGCATCACCGATATCATCATCCTGGTCGTTGCCGGAACCGAGGGAGTGATGCCGCAGACCGTGGAGGCGATCTCGCACGCAAAGGCCGCGGGTGTACCGGTCATCGTCGCGGTTAACAAGAGTGATCTGCCGGAGTTTTCCCTGGAACGCGTCAAGCAGCAAATGTCTGACCACGGGTTCGTGGCGTCCGACTGGGGCGGGCAGACGGAGTTCGTGCCCATTTCCGCGCGCAATAACGTCGGCATCGATCAGCTGCTGGACGCGGTGCTGCTGCAGGCCGAGGTGATGAACCTGCGCGCCCCGGTGGATGGTCCCGCGGAGGCGGCGGTCATTGAGACCCGGAAGGATCCCCAACGCGGGTCGCTGGCGACGGTCATTGTCGTCAAGGGTGTGTTGCGCGTGGGGAACAGCTTCGTGTGCGGTTCGAGCGCGGGCAAGGTGCGCGCCATCACGTCACACACCGGCGAGCGCCTCACCGAGGTGCGGCCGGGCGATCCCGGCGAGGTCATGGGCTTTGCTTGCCTGCCGCAGGCGGGAGACATGCTGCGCGTGGTCGCCGACGACCGCGAAGCACGACGTGTCGCCGAGGAGCGACTGCTCCGTGAACGCGAGGAGACCCGGTCGCGCAAGCCCAAGTTGTCCTTCGAGGACATCCTTTCGGGACAGTCCAAGGCGTTCGGCGTCATCCTCAAGACCGACACCCAGGGCTCGCTGGAGGCCATCCGCAAGATGCTCAACCGCGTAACCGCCGAGCTGGGCGCCCGCGCGGATCTCCCCAGACTCAACATCGTACACGCCGCCGTCGGCGAGATCAATGAGTCCGACGTGCTCCTGGCGACTGCGGGCAACTCGGTCATCATCGGGTTCAACATCCGCCCCACCACACAGGCCATCAAGGAAGCCCGACACCGCAACGTGGAGATCAAGACGTACCGCATCATCTATGAGCTGGTGGACGACCTGCGCCGCGTGGTGCTGGGGCAGGCGGTGCTGGCGGATCGGGAGGAATTCCTCGGCCGTGCGCTGGTGCGCAAGGTGTTCTCCATATCCAAGGTCGGGCAGGTCGCGGGGTGCTTCGTGGAGGAGGGCAGGATCGTTCGCAACGCCCGGTGCCGCCTCCTGCGCGACAACGTGATCATCGCCGAGGCGCGCATCAGCTCGCTCAAACGGTTCAAGGAGGACGTTCGCGAGGTGGAAAAGGGCTACGAATGCGGCATCATGCTGGAGAATGTCACCGACATCAAGGAAGGTGATGTGTTCGAGAGCTACCAGGTGGTGAAATCCTCCGGGGAGTCCGCTCCGGCGTGAGCGCGGCGATCCCGGCATGCCGGGGGCGGCGATCCCGCGAACGCGCACCGGTGCACCATGCATGAACGGCAGACAGCGTGTCAGTCGCGCCGAGCGCCTCACCCGAACGGTGTTGCGTGAGACGACGGACATTATCGTTTCCATGAAGGATCCGCGCGCCGTGTCGCTGTCGGTCAGCGGGGTACGGGTATCGCCCGACCTGCGCCATGCGACGGTGTATTATACCCTTGCGAATCCGGCGCAGCGGACCGTGGCGGAGCAGTTCCTCGCGGCGGCGCGCGGGTTCATCCGATCGCAGCTGGCGCAGCGCATCACACTGAAGTTCGCGCTGGAACTGGATTTCGTGTACGACACCGTCGCCGAGGAATCGCGGCGTGTCCTGGATTTGCTGGACCGGATCAGGCATGAGCAGGGTGAGTGAGTCCCGCGCCCGACGGCTGCACGCGCTGGTGCGCGCCAGTCGCAGCGTCTTCATCACCGGGCACGTGCGCCCGGACGGTGACACCGTGGGCAGCGCCCTGGCGCTGGGACACGTGCTGCGGCGCGGTGGCGCACGCGTCGTGGACATCGTGATGCAGGAGCCATGCCCGGAGACCTTCGCGTTCCTGCCGGGCTGCAGCCGTATCCGCTCCGCGCACCGCGTGGAAGGTTCCTACGACCTCGGCATCATCCTCGAATGTGCCGATGTGTCCCGCATGGGGGGCATCATCGACCTGGCGCGCCTGCGGCGTACGGTGGCGCTGGATCACCACGAGATGCGCGCCGGTGCGTCCGACCGGGTGCGTTTCGATCTGGCGCTGGTGTACCCGTCGTACGCGTCGTGTGCGGAGATTGTGTACGACCTGCTGGTGTGGTGGGGCGAGCCGGTCAGCCGTGCGGTGGCCCAGTGCCTCTACACCGGCATCGTAACCGATACGGGGCGGTTCCAGTGGTCCAACACCGACGAGCACACGCTGACCACCGCCGCCGCACTGGTGCGCATCGGGGTCCGTCCCCTGGACATGTTCCGGCGGCTGTACGGCAACCGCGACCCTCGTGTGCTGGTCTTGCTGGGCAAGGTGCTGGGGACGCTCACCGTCGTGCAGACGGGCGGTCTGCGGGTGACGCACCTGTCGGTCACGCGACTGATGTTCGAGCAGACCGGCGCGGGACCTGCGGATACCGAGGGATTTATTGATTACGCGGTATCGGTGGCCGGTACGGATGTCGCCCTGTTTTTCCGCGAGGATGACCGCGGTTCGGTCAAGGTCAGTTTCCGGTCGCATCGCGTCAATGTGGAGCGGGTTGCGCGGTGGTTCGGTGGCGGCGGACACCGCTACGCGAGCGGCGCCACGGTGCCGGGTCCGCTATCGCGGGCCGTCCGCGTGGTTCTGGCGGCCCTTCGAAAAGCCGGGTCCCGGATCGGTCGCGATGTCTGAGCACCCGGTCGTCGTCATCGGCTTTTTTGACGGAGTGCACCGGGGTCACCGGGCGCTGCTGGATACCGCGCGCAGATTCGCGGCGGACAACGGGGTCGGCGGCAACGTCGTTGTGGTTACCTTCGACACCGTGCCCAAGATCCGCGGTGATCTGCTGTGCACGCCGGCCGAACGTGTACATCTGTTGCGCCGCGCCGGCGCCCGTGACGTGCGCATACTCGCGTTCCGGAACGTACGCCGGCTCGGTCCTGCGGCGTTTCTGGACCGCTGCATACGGCCGTTGCAGCCGCTGTCGGTGACGGTGGGGGAGGGGTTCAGGTTCGGACGTGACGGGTCGGGCGGTATCGCCGAACTGCGGCGCTGGTGCGCCCGGTCCGGCATCGTGCTGCTGGTGGTCGGCGAAGTACGCGCGGCCGCCGGCGACGGGATGCATCGCGTATCCGCATCGCGCATACGTGCGCTGGTGAGGGCGGGCAGGTTCACCGACGCCGCGGTGTTGCTGGGCAGGCCCTATGAGCTGGGCGGGCCGGTGGTTCCGGGGCAGGGCATCGGCCGGACCCTCGGTGTGCCGACGCTCAACTGGCATCCGGCGACGGACGTGCTGCAGCCGCGGGGTGTCATGGCGGGCCGCCTGGTCTGCGCGCGCACCGTTCTGCCTGCGGTTGCGTACGTGGGGTCCCGCCCGACAATCCCGGGGGGCGGCGGCCTGGTCGGCGAGGTTCACGTCATCGGGCGTCCTCCGGCCGGGATCCGGCGGGTGCTGTTTCGTCCCGCCGCGCTGCTGCGGCGTGACCGCCGGTTCGGTTCCGTGCGGGAGCTGCAACGGCAGATGTTGCGTGACATCGCGCGGGCGCGTGCCGTGCTGCGCCGTCGGACGACGCCGCATCCAGTATTTCCTTCGGGAAGGGAGGCTGCACCATGCAGGTGAAGAGCGCACAGGAAATCGTCAACGCGGCGGTCGTCGGCACCGGCGCGGCCGGCAAAACGTCGCTGACGGAGTGTTTCGCGCACCTTGCGGGGCTGACCTCGCGCATCGGTACGGTCGCCGACGGGACCACCATGTCGGACTACAACCCCGACGAGATCGAACGCCAGATTTCCATCAACGCCGCCGTTGTCAGCTTCATGTACGGCGGGCGCAAGCTCAACATCATTGACACGCCGGGGTTCCCCGATTTCGTGGGGGAGGTGGTCGCCCCGCTGCAGGTCGTGGAGAACGCGGTGCTGGTGATCCCCGGCGATGGCGCGGTGGACGCCCAGACGCTCAACGTGCTGGAGATGGTACGTGAGCGTTCGCTGCCGTGCTGCGTGTTCGTCAACAAGTTGGACAAGGAGAACCTCGATCTGGAAGCCGCACTGAAAGGTATCGAGGCCGCGACCGGCCTGGCGCTCACCCCGGTGTCCGTGCCCGCAGCAACCGGTGCCGGGATGAAGAGTATGATCAACTTCCTTTCCGGGGATGGCGCCGCGAAGACCGGTCCCTGGTACGAGAAGTTCATCGAGAATGCCGTAAGCAACGACGAGACGCTGATGGAACAATACCTCGGTGGCGAGACGCTGGATCCGGCGGCGGTCGCTGCGGCGGTCCGGAACGGATACGCCCAAGGACAACTGGTGCCGGTATTCTGCGGATCCGCCACGGTGAACGTGGGCGTGCGGGACCTGCTGGATTTCATCGCGGCCAACGGCAAAACCGCGGCGGACAACCCGTCGGTCAATCCGGGCGGGTCGCCCGTGGCCCTCATATTCAAGACCACCAGCGAACCCGGCATGGGCCAGATGAACTACGTCAAGGTGTACTCCGGCACACTCACCCCCGGGCTGGATCTGCCCAACGCGGGTCGCAGCGGCGCGGAGCGCGTCAGCCAGATGGCCGCCATGCAGGGCAAAAAGCGCATCGAGATGCCCTCGCTGGTCGCCGGTGACATCGGGGTGCTCATCAAGCTCAAGGAGTCGCGTACCAACGATGTACTGGGGGAAAAGACCGCCGCCGAGAAGGTGCAACGCATCGTGTTCCCCGAACCGCTCACCGACATGGCCATCACCGCCAAATCCAAGGGCGAGGAGGAGAAACTCGGCAACGCGCTCAGCCACATCGGCATCGAGGAGCCGACCATCCGCTTCCAGTACCGTCCCGAGACGCGCCAGATGGTGGTCAGCGGCATCGGCACCCAGCAGCTGGACATCATCGTCAAGCGCATCAAGGCGCGCTATCACCTCGAGGTGGAGCTGCACAAGCCGCGGATCCCCTACAAAGAGACCATCCGCAAACCCGCGCAGGGTGAAATGAAGTACAAGAAACAGTCCGGCGGGCGGGGACAGTACGGCCACTGCGTCATCAAAATCGCCCCGCTGGAACGTGGGAAAGGGTTCGAGTTCGTGGACGAGATCTTCGGCGGCGCGATCCCAAAGAACTACATCCCGTCAGTGGAAAAGGGGGTCGTGGAGAAGATGGCCGACGGTGTCATCGCCGGATACCCCATGGTGGACCTCAAGGTGACGCTCATCGACGGGTCCTATCACGACGTGGACTCCTCGGACATGTCGTTCAAGATCGCCGGGCGCATGGCGTTGCAGAAGGCGGTCGCTGACGCCTCTCCCGTAATCCTTGAGCCAATCATGAACGTGGAGATTCAGGTCCCGGATGAGTACCTGGGCGGCGTGATGGGCGACATCAACAGCCGCCGAGGCCGCATCATGTCCTTGGACAAGGCGGGCGGTCGCCAGCAGGTCAAGGCCCAGATCCCGCTGGGAGAGATGCACGCCTACGCGATGGACCTGCGCAGCATCACCAAGGGTGCGGGCCGGTTCACCATGAAGCTCAGCCACTACGAGGAACTGCCGGCGCACCTCATGCAGCCCCTGATCGACGAATACCAGAAGAGCAAAACGCAAGCCGAGGAATAAGAGCCCGGCCCAGGAGGAACAGCCATGGCGTTGACGAAACAGAAGACCGCCGAGATCGTCGCGAAGTTCGGCGGCACCCCGCAGAACACCGGTTCCGTGGAGGCGCAAATCGCGCTGCTCACCGAGCGCATCGCCGCGCTGCAGCAGCACTACGCGACACACAAGAAGGACCTGCTGACCCGCCGCAATTTCCTCAAAATGCTCGGGCAGCGCAAAGCCCTGCTTCAGTATCTCAAGCGGACGGACGTCACGCGCTACGAGAAACTGGCACAGCAGCTCGGACTGTAACAAGACCAGGGGAAAACCAGCCCACAGGAAACCACACACGAAATGAATGCAATCAAGAAGGCGGTGCAGTACCGGACCAGCCAGGCTGTTCTGGACGAAGCGGGCGCGGTCACGGGATTCAAAGAAGTCACCAAGACGATCGAGTTCGAGACCGGCGAGCTGGCCCGGCAGGCCAACGCCGCCGTCCGCGTCACCTGCGGCGGCAGCAGCGTGCTGTGCGTCGTCACCGTCCGTCCGCAGGAGCTCCCCGCCATTCCCGAGGAGGCGATGACGCCCCTCATGGTGGATTACCGCGAGCGCACCTACGCCGCGGGGCGTATCCCCGGCGGGTTCTTCAAGCGTGAGGGTCGTCCGCGCGAGCATGAGATACACTGTTCCCGCTACATCGACCGCACCATCCGTCCGCTGTTCCCGAAGGAGTCGTGCCGCGACGTGCAGGTACAGTGCATCGTGCAGTCCTTCGACCCGGAACACGACCCGGGAACACTCGCGGTGCTGGGTGCGTCGGCCGCGCTCACCATTTCCGACATCCCGTTCAACGGTCCGGTCGGCTACGCGCGGCTCGGCCGCGTCAACGGCACCGTCCTGCTCAACCCGTCGTTCCAGGAGCGGGGGCTGGCGGACATGGATCTGGCGGTCAGCTTCGTCAATGACCGCACATTGATGATCGAGATGGAATCGTCCGAAATAAGCGAGGACGAGGTGCTCCGGGGCATCGAGCATCTGCGCGGGGTCGCACAGCAGCTCGTGGAAGCCCAGCAGGCGTTGCGCGAGGCCTGCGGCAAGCCGAAGTTCGCTTTCAAGAAGCGGTTTGACCTCGACGGCCTCATCGCGCGCAACCGCCCGGCGCTGGAACAGAAAATGCTGGAGGCCATGCGTCACCCCGACCGCGCGCAGCATTCTGCCGCATCCGAAGCGATCAAAGCCCTCATCGAACTCCCCGCGGACCTGGTGTCACCCGAGGTAGCTGCCGACCCCGTCAAAATGGACCAGTTGCGCGCCCGCGTCTTCTTCGAGGTGTTCCGGGCGGTCGCCCGCACCGAAGTGGCGGTCAACGGAAAACGTCCCGACGGCCGCACGTTCGACCAACTCAGGGAAATCACCTGCCGCACCGGCATCCTGCCCCGCACCCACGGATCGGCGGTGTTCCAGCGCGGGCAGACGCAGGCTCTGGTGGCGGTTACCCTGGGCACCTCGGCAGACCAGCAGATTATGGACGAACTCGTCGGGGAGTACAAGGAACGGTTCATGTTCCACTACAACTTCCCCGGGTTCGCCACCGGTGAAGTGCGCCCGGAGCGGGGCGTGTCCCGCCGCGAGATGGGCCACGGGTTCCTCGCCAAGAAAGCGCTGGAGGCGGTCATTCCCCCGGAGAGCGGCTTCCCGTACACGATCCGGGTCGTTTCGGACATTCTGGAATCCAACGGTTCATCATCCATGGCGTCGGTCTGCGGAGGATCGCTGGCGCTGTTCGACGCGGGCGTGCCGCTCACCGCGGCGGTGGCCGGCATCGCGATCGGTCTGATGTACGAACAAGGCCGCTACACCGTGCTCACCGACATTGCGGGCTTGGAGGATCACATCGGTGACATGGACTTCAAGATCGCCGGGACCGCCACGGGTATCACCGCCATCCAGCTGGACATGAAGATCGACGGTATACCCCTGGAAGTCGTCGGAGAGGCGCTGCGCCGCGGCCGCACGGCCCGCCTCCGGGTGTTGGAGATCATGAACGCGGCGGTTTCCTCCCCGCGGCCGAAACTGTCACCCTACGCGCCCAAGCTCAGCATCGTGCAGATCCCCGTGGAGCGGATCGGCGAACTCATCGGTCCCGGGGGCAAGAACATCAAGCAGATCATCGAGAAGACCAAGGCTGAGATCGACATCAACGACGACGGCCGGGTGTTCATCTCGTCGGAATCGCAGGAGGCGGTGGACGCCGCGGTGGCCTGGATCGAAGGCTACGCAAAGGAAGTGGAGGCCGGCAAGACGTATACCGGCGAGGTCGTCAAGATCATCGAGTGCGGCGCCATCGTGGAGATCCTGCCCGGTAAGACCGGGCTTCTGCACATCTCCGAGATCGCCGAGCAACGGATCAAGAAGGTGGAGGATGTCCTCAAGCTGGGCGATACGGTGACCGTCAAGGTGATGGAAGTGAGCCCGGAGGGCAAGTACCGCCTGTCGCGCAAACGCGTTCTCAAAGAGGCATCCCATGGCAAAGACGAACAGCGGTAAAAACAACCCGGTCATCGAGGAACTGAGGAGCATCTACGAGGCGATGTCCGCGGCGGGCGTCGCGGAGCTGGAAGTCCGCGCCGGCGTGGGTATCGTGAAGGTGCGGCGCGCGACGGTGCGCGCGCCGCAGCCGCAGCAGGCGGCGGTCGCGGCGCACGGTGCCGGCGCGCCCGCGGCTGCGGCTGCACCGGCGGCCCCGCCCGTCGGCGACCCCGTCGTGTCCCCCATCAACGGTGTGTTCTACCGGTCACCGTCGCCCAGCAGCCCGCCGTTCGTCAATGCGGGTGACATAGTGTCCGCCGGCGCGACCCTGTGCATCGTGGAGGCGATGAAAGTCATGAACGAAATCAAAGCGGAGCGCCGCTGCAAGGTGCTCTCCATCCTGCCGGAGAACGGCGACCCCGTGACCAGCGGTACGACGCTGTTCCTGGTGGAAACCCTCTGAGCGAGGAACGACCGGCACCACCATGGCATTCCGGGAAGAGATAGGCGTCATCGCGGGAAGAATCTGGACGTACCTCAACGGCAGGGACGGGTTCACCGACGTGCTGCGCCTCAAGTTCGACCTGAAGCTCACCAATACCGAGGTGTACCTCGGGCTCGGGTGGCTGGCGCGCGAGGAGAAGATCGAGTTCGCGCACGAGGGGCCGCCGGTGCAGGTGCGCCTCAAAACAGCATGAGAAAGCCGCGCCGCCTGCACGCACGCGGGACGGCGTCCCGCCGCAAGCACGCCTGGTGGGGATCGGTCGTCCTGGTGCTTGCCGGCGTGTTCATGTGGTACTGCTTCGTACGCCCGACGGACACCGGCGTGGTCGGCGGGGCCGTCAACGGCATCCTGCGCTCGGGGGTCGGCGTGGCGCGTTTTCTGATTCCGCCGCTGACGTGGTACCTGTTGTGGAACCTCGTCCTGCCGTTCCGCCGAAGAACCGCGGTCGAGATTCTCTCCGTGCTGACCTTGTTCGCGTTGATCTGCGGGCTCCTGGTGGTTGCGGCGTCAATTCTGCGCCTTGACCCGGGCCTGGGCGGTGCCGTCGGTGCAGCCGTTCATGACATATTCCAGCGGGTGCTCGGCGAACCGTTCGGCAGCGTGGCAATGCTGCTGACCACTCTCTACATGGTCTCCCTTATGGCGGACGTTTCAGTCCCGGAACTCGCGGTACGCTGGTGGGTCGTGTTCGTGGAAGATATACGCGCCTGGTCGAAAGCGGCCCGTTCCGGACAATCCGACATCCAACCCGAACGCGTACGGCGCAACCCGCGCGCCGCACGCACGGTGCAACCCGCGGAGAATCCCGTTGAGCCTCCGCCGCCCCCGCCGCGCACCATCACGGTTGACGTTCCGGAACGCCCGGCGCCCGACACCGCCGGATCCAGACAGCCCCGCGCCGAGCGGCTGAACCCCGCTCCCGCACCCCGGCCTGCAGCGCCCGACGCACCGGACAGCGCGTCGGCCGCCCCTCCGCCGCCGTACATTCCGCCGTCGCCGGAACTGTTGCAGCTTCCCGATAAGAGCATCCCCATGGACCAGGACGGCCTCAACCGGCAGGCCGAGCAGCTGGAGGGGGTTCTCCGGCAGTTCGACATCACGGCGCGGGTGGTCAACATCTCCTCCGGTCCGGTGCTGACCATGTACGAGATGGAGCTGGAACCCGGAGTCAAGGTGCAGTCGGTGCTGGGGCTCAAGGACAACATCGCGCTGGGGATGAAGGCCGTAGGCGTGCGCATCGTCGCCCCGCTGGCCGGTCGCGGCACCATCGGCGTCGAGATCCCCAACCCGAAGACGCGCATCGTCCGGTTGCGCGAGATCATCGAGTCGCCCGAGTACCAGACCGCGCGTTCCACCGCACGCCTGCCGATCGCCCTGGGCAAGACGGTGGACGGCAAACCGGTCATCGCGGACATCGCGCCCATGCCGCACATGCTGGTCGCCGGTTCCACCGGATCGGGCAAGAGCGTGTGCGTGCACAGCATCATGACCTCGCTGCTGTTCCACTGTTCCCCGTCGGACCTCAAGTTTCTGCTCATCGATCCCAAGCGCCTGGAGCTCACCGGCTACGACGGCATCCCGCACATCTACGACCCGAACCGGGATCCCGCGCAGGCGCACGTCATCACCACGCCCCGCGACGCCGCGCGCGCGCTGACCGGACTGGTGCGCGTCATGGAGCTGCGCTACGAGAAATTCGCGCACGCCGGCGTGCGCAACATCGACGGCTACAACGCGGCGATGGCCGCGAAAGGCGGGCCGCGCGAGTACTACATCGTCGTGGTGATTGACGAATTCGCCGACTTGATGCTGACCGTCGGCAAGGAGATAGAGGACGCCATCCAGCGCCTCGCGCAGATGGCCCGCGCGGTGGGCATCCACCTGGTCCTGGCCACGCAGCGCCCGTCGGTGGACGTGATTACCGGGGTCATCAAAGCCAACTTCCCCTGCCGGGTCGCCTTCCAGGTGCTCAGCAAGACCGACTCGCGCGTCATCCTGGACGCCATCGGCGCCGAGGACCTGCTCGGCCGCGGGGACATGCTGTTCCTGCCCACGGGTGCGCCCAAGCCTGTCCGGCTGCAGTGCGCGTTCGTCTCGGAACAGGAGGTGCAGGCGGTCATCGGCGCCATCACCGCGCAGAACATTCCGCCCGCCTACGAGTCCCTGGCGCAGAGCGGCGTGTCGCCGGACGTGCCGCGCGAGAAGGAGCTCAAACAGCAGGAAGACCTGCTGCGGGCGCTCAAGTACGTGCGGGAACGGCGGCGTGTCTCGCAGGATCTGCTCAAATCCCTGTTCGGCGGGTCCGCGCGGGCCAGCGACATGCTCAGCCAGCTGGAAATCAAAGGGTTCATCTACAAGCCCGAGGGCACCAACCGCTGGTCCATCAATTTTGACCGGATCGACGAGGCGCTGGCGGCCGCCGGCGCCGCCCCCGCTCCGGCTGACGACGAGCTGTCGCCCTGAACACCCCGTCCACGGAGGCCATCATGCGCAGACTCTCCAGCGTCGTCGTTACGGCGGTGGTTCTCGCAGTCTCGGTCGTCACGCCGCCCGCCTGCGCCGTCGAGTTGAAGGACCTGGTGGCCATGCTGCGCGCCAAGGATGCCGCAATCGTCCGTCTGAAGGCCGACTACCGGCAGCTCATCACCTTCACCGACCTGGATGAGACCTACAGCATCGTCGCCTCGTTCGTGTACGTCAAGCCAGACCGGTTGCGGCTGGACATCACCGCACCCATGCGCCAGACCATCATCGTCAGCAGCGGGGTGCTGTGGGTGGACGATTTCACCAGCAACACCCGGTATCGCGCGGATCTCAAGTCCTTCGCCCGGAAGAACCCCACCATGTTCCCGCTCATCTTCTCCGGAAGCGAAAAGTACGATGTCGCCGACCTGGTCCGGAGACTCGGCATGAAGATGGTCACTGAAGAGCCGGAGTTCTACGTCGTGTCCACCCGCTACGCGCGGGGGAAAACGTACACCGACCGCACGATCGGCCTGCGACCTGGAGAGGTCCGGTTCATCATGTGGATCCGCAAGTCCACGCTCTTCCCCGCGCGCGTGCACATGATTTCCGAAAAGTACATCGTGGAGACCGTGCTCTCCAACTACGTCACCGAATTCGAGCCGGATCCGTCCGTCTTTTCGCTGGACGGCTCCACGGGACCCGTGGTACGGGAGCTTGAGGTCCCATGAATCTGGCGCTGCGGATCACCACGCTGCGCGTCGCGCTGGTGCCGGTGTTCGTCGCACTGTTCGTCGTGGACACCCCCGCCGCGAAGGCGGCGGCGCTGGTCGTGTTCGCGCTCGGCGCGCTCACCGACACCGTGGACGGCATCGTCGCGCGCCGCTGCAACCAGGTCACCCGGTTCGGGATGAGTTTCGACCCGCTGGCCGACAAGCTGCTGGTCACCGCCGCACTCATCTGCCTGCTGGGCGAGCGCGATCTGGCCATCCCCGCGTGGACCGTGGTGGTCATCGTCATGCGGGACTACATCATCACCTGGCTGCGGTCGCTGGATGAGCATACCCCCATTCCCGCCGACGCCACCGCCAAGCTCAAGACGTTCGTCCAGAGCATCGTGATCATCGGCGCGCTGGGGGTGGTCGCCTTCCGGGAACAGCTCCTCGCCGCCGGCGCGGACGCTGCCGTTCTCGCCGCGTGGACCCGGGGCGGCATGGTCACCGCTGCGGTGTTCACCGCTGTTTCTGGTGCCGTCTACCTCGTCAGGTACCGCGGCCACATCGCCGCAGCGTTCTCGCGACGGTGAACCGGTTCATCGCTTCCGTCGCAACCCTCGGGTGCATCGGCCGCCTCCCCGCGGGCGGCACGTGTGCGACCCTCGCCGCGCTTCCCCTGGCCGACGCGCTGGCCCGCGGTCCGTGGTGGGCGGCGTTCGCCGTGTTCAGCGTCCTGTGTGTCCTCGGCGTGGCGGTGTCCGCCGCCGCCGAGCGGCATTTCGGGCGCGTCGACGACCGCCGCATCGTCATCGACGAGGTCGTCGGATGCCTGCTCACCTTCCTCTGGATCGACACCAGCCGCCTCGCAATCGTACTCATCGGGTTCGGATTGTTCCGCCTGCTCGATATCTGGAAGCCGGGGTTCCGGTCCGTCCAGCGCCTGTCCGGCGGCTGGGGAATCATGGCCGACGATCTGGTCGCCGGGGCGCTCGCCAACCTCCTGCTGCGGTGCATCCGCCTGTGACCGCGCTGATCCCCTACACCGTCATCGTGAGCCTGCTGGCGGTCGCGCTCGCCCCGCTCCTTTGCGCCTGTGCGCTGCACCGCGCCGCGCTCCTCGCGCGTGATCCCTCGGTGCGCCTGCCCGCCCGCCGCTGCCGCTTGTGGGTGCACTGTGCATCCGTCGGCGAGGCACGCCTGGCCCTGCGGCTCATTGACGTGCTGGCGGTACGGGGGTGCGTCGCACGGGGAGATGTCGTCCTGACGGCGACCAATCCCACCGCGGTGCGTCTGGCCCGCGCATCCCACCCTGGCACGTACCTTGCGCCGGTGGACCACCTCTTGACCGTGCGGCGCGTCGTCCGCGCGGTTCGCCCCGAAGTGTTGGTGGTTCTGGAAACCGAGCTGTGGCCGTGTTACATCGCCTACGCGCGGTTATACGGTGCGCAGGTGTTCCTCGTGAATGGCAGGATATCGTCGTCCACCGCGGTGTTTCTGCGCCTGTTCCGGCCGCTGTTCGCCGGTTCACTGGACGGCATCCACCGGCTGCTGCTGCGCGAACCACTGGACGCCGCGCGGTTCCGCGCGCTGGGGGTCCCCGACGGGAGAATGGCGGTTGCCGGCAACATGAAATACGATGAAACCGTCCCACCGGAGGGGATATACCGCAGCGCCATCGGCCGTCCAAACGGCATGCGCACCGTGGTCTTCGGCAGCGTCCGGGAGGGGGAGGAGCGTACCGTCTCCCGCGCGGTGGCTGCGCTCCTGCGCGATCCGCGGGTTTTCTGCATCGTCGCTCCCCGGCACCCGCGGCGTTCCGGTGTGTTGCTGCGGCACCTTTCCCGCGCGGGCGTCGCCGTGCGGCTGCGCAGCGCATCCACGAACCACGACGCGCGGTGTCTGATCCTCGACGCGCTCGGAGAGCTGCGCGACTGTTACGCCGTCGCAGACGTCGCGGTGGTCTGCGGGTCGTTCGCCCGGTGGGGTGGACAGAACCCCATCGAGCCGGCGGCATTCGGTGTGCCGGTGCTGTTCGGACCGTACATGGCCAACTTCTGGGAACCGGCGCGCGTCCTCTGCGCGGCGGGGGGCGCCGAGCGTCTCGCCTCCGGCGCGGAGATTCCTGCCGCGGTTCGCCGGCTTCTGGACGATGACGCACAGCGCCGGGTTCGTGGCCAGGCCGCGCGGGCGGCGGTGCAACAGCTGCGCGGCGCGACCGAACGGGTGGCGGCGGAAATTGCGGCGGCGCTCCGGCCGCGATCGGAACGCCCGTCATGACCCGCGCCCTCATCATCAAGCCCTCCGGCATCGGCGACATCGTGCACGCGCTGCCGGTCGCCATCGCCCTCAAACGAACCATGTCCGATCTGACCCTGGACTGGCTCGTGTTCACCCGGTTTGCGGATATCCTGCGCAACGCGCCGTTCGTAGACGACGTCGTGACATGGGATCGGCAGGGCGGTTTCGCCGAATACCGCCGGGTCATCGGCACGGTGCGCGCGCGCCGCTACGACATCGTCGCCGACCTACAAGCGCTCCTGCGCACCGCGTTCGTGGGTCTGCTGTCCGGCGCGCGCCGTCGTGTTGCGGTGAGCCTGGCCCGCGAGTGCAGCTGGCTGCTGGAGCCGCCCGTCGCACGGTACGATCCCGCGCTGCACGCCGTGGAGCGCAACTACCAGGTGGCGCGACACCTGGCCGGCGGTGCACCGCTGCCGGATCCCCTGGACCTCCTGCCGTGGATAACGCTCACCGATGCGGAGCGGAAAACGGCCCGCGCACTGCTCGCCGGCGCCGACGGTCCCACCGTCGTATTCAGCGTCGGCAGCCGCGGCGCGCACAAGGTCTGGCCTCCCGACCGGTTCGCCGCACTCATCACCCGCCTGCGCGTGGCGTACGGCATATCGCCGGTGTTCGTCGGATCGTCTGCGGAACAGGAGCTCGCCGCGCAGGTGCTGTCGCGGATACCGTGTCCCGCAATCAACCTGACGGGGGCCACCGACCTGCGCGGCGTCTGCGCCGTGCTCGGGTCGTGCGCAGCCGTCATCAGCAACGACAACGGCATCGCGCACATCGCCGCGGCGCTGGATCGGCCGGTGCTGACCATTTTCGGCGCGACCAACCCGGTGTGGTACCGTCCGTACAACCGCCGTTCCACGTACGTGTACCACCCGCTCTCCTGTGCTCCCTGTGATATACGGGCGCGGTGCACCACATTCCGGTGCATGGCGGCCGTTTCGGTTGATGAGGTGTTTCAGGCAGCGTCTCTGGTGATGCAGGGGGCTCTGCGGTGAACATCGCCGTGTTCATGCCCAACTACATCGGGGACATCCTCATGGCGACCCCCGCCCTGCGCCTGCTGCGCCGGCAGTTTCCCGACGCGGTCATCGCCGCGGTGGCGCGTCCCGCGTGTGCCGAGCTGCTGGATGACAACCCCGTGGTATCACGCATCATCTACCGGCGGCGCCACCCCGAGACCCTGCGCGCCTTACGGTCGTTCGCCCCGGATGCCGCGCTGCTGTTACGCACCACGTTTTTCAACGCCCTGGCCGCACGGCTGGCGGGATCGCGCTGTTCCGTCGGATTGCGGGAGGACCTGGGGAACCTGTTCCTCACGCACGCGATCCCGCGCGATCAGCGCCGGACGTTCCGTGAGGAGTGTCTCGCGCTGTCCGCGGCGTTCGTCGCACGCATGACGGGAATGCCGTGCACCGCAGGCGAGGATGCACGGATCCTGGACCTGCACGGCTGGACGGTGCAGATGGTTGCCGCGAAGGTGGATGCGCTCCTGCAGCGCCTCGGCATCTCCGGCGGCCGGCGATTCATCGTGCTGCACCCGGCGGCGACCCGACCCGCCAAAGTGCTGGATGACGACCGCTACCGTGCGCTGGTACGCGCACTGGTGCGCCGTACGGATTCCGATGTGCCGCTGCTGCTCACGGGTGCCGCCGGCGATCGCGCGTTCGCGCAGCGTATCACCGACGGTACTCCGGCGCAGGTGCTCTGCGGGGAACTGGATCTGATGGAGCTTGCCGCTCTTTTGAACCGGGCGTGGCGGTTCGTGTCGCCGGACACCGGTCCCGCGTTCATCGCCCAAGCGGTGATGCTGCGCGACGACCAGCGCGTCGTCACGTTCTTCCTGTCAACGGATCCCGCCCGCTACGGCCCCTACCACTCCCGGGTCCGGGCGGTGTATCGTCCGGTGCCCTGCGCCCCGTGCTACCGTGAAGAATGTCCCCGGCGGCCGCCGTACACCTGCCGCGCGGCGCTGCCGGTGGAGGCGATCGTGGACGAGGTATTCGCATGAGGAACGGTGTCCGCGAACGCCGCCGTGTCCTGGTGCGCGGTGCGGATACCGTCGGCAGCTTCACGCTGGCGACGCCGTTCTACCGTGAACTGCGCCGCGCCCTGCCGGACGCGCGCATCACCCTCTGCATCAAACCGTTAGTGGAGACGCTCGCGCGCCTGTGCCCCCACGTCGACGAGGTGTTGGTGTACCGCGGCGGGTCGTTGGTGACGCGTCTGGGATTCATTCGTGAACTCCGGCGCCGCTGTTTCGATACCGCATTCCTGGTATCCGGCAGCGCGGAATCGGCGCTGCAGGCGTTCCTCGCAGGCATTCCGGAGCGGGTGGGTTACCCGCACGACCACCGCGGCCCGCTGCTCTCGGTTCCGGTGCGTGAAGAGGGACCGCGCCACTACGTGGACTACATCCTGCGGCTGATGGAGGTGGTGGGACTGCCCCCCCGCCGGCGGGAGCCCGAGGTGTACGTCCCCGACGTCCCTACCCGCTTCGACCGGCTGCTCCCCGGCGAACCGCGCTCGCGCATCGCATTCAACCCGACGGTGGCGGGGACTGACGCCGCCCGCACCTGGCCGGTGGGGCACGCGGCGCAGTTCGTACGTGCGGCGGTCGCACGGGGAATGTCGGTGGTGGTGTTCGGCACGTCCAAAGATGCGGTGTACGGCGAACAGATCGTTCGGGAGGTTTCATCGCCGGCGGTGCTCAATCTCGCCGGCAGGACCGACCTGCCCGAGTTCGTCACCCTGCTGCGCCGCTGTGCCCTGTTCGTCGGCGCTTCCACCGGCGGCATCCACCTCGCCGCCGCGCTGGGGCTCCCCTGCGTCGGCCTGTACTGTCCCGATGTCACCGGCTGGGCGCCGTACACGGACCGTGCGGTCGTGCTCTGCAAGGACGTGCCGTGCGCACCGTGCAACCAGCACAAGATGAAACGCTGTCGTGACAACGTCTGCATGAGGACCATCACCGTCGGGGAGGTTCTCGACGCTGTGGAGCGGCTGGCATGAGACCGCTCACCATCGTCCAGTGGAACTCCGCCTCATGCTGGGGCGGCGGCGAGATACGAACCGCGGAGATGAGCGACAATCTCCGGGGTCGCGGCCACACGGTACGGGTGGTGTGTCTGGCGGACACCCCGACGCACCGCTGGTTCGCCGGGCACGGGTTTCTCTGTGAGCCGCACGCGCCGCGCGGTTCGGGCGATCTGCTGCGGGCGTACCAGCTGGGCCGCGTCGTCCGGCGGTGGAACGCCGATATCGTCCACGCGCACGCCGGCAGCGACTACGTGCCGGCGGTCGTTGCCGGACGGGTCGCCGGTTGTCCGGTGGTCCTGCACCGCCACCTCTTTCGCCCTCTGTCCGGGATCACCCGGGCGGTCGCGCTGCGGTGGCGGACGATGTTCGTCGGCGATTCGGAAGCGGTGGCGCGTTCCCTGGTGGAACGCGACCGGATACCGCAGGAACGGGTGCGGTGCATCCGGTTGCTGGTGGATCCGGCCCGGCTCAAGACCGGGCCGGACGTGGTGGAGCGGGCGCGTGCGGAGTTCCCAGCGTTCGGACGTCCCGTGGTGGTGAGCGTCGGCCACCTGTACCTCAGCAAGGGGCACGATGTCCTGATCCGTGCGTTCGCGCTGGTGCGCGGGCGGCTACCGGACGCGTTGCTGCTGATCGCCGGAGAGGGAGCCGAGCGAGCCCGACTGCAATCCCTCATCACGTCGTTGCACCTGACCGACGCGGTCCGGTTGCTGGGGATGCGCCACGACATTCCCGCGTTGCTGAACCTCGCGGATTGTTTCGCGCTGCTCTCGTGGGAGGATCCCTTCCCCGGAGCGATCCTGGAGGCGCTCGCCTGTGCGCTGCCGGTGGTCGGGTGCGCCGCCGGCGGCGTTCCCGAGATGATCCGTGACGGTGTAACCGGGTTCCTCGTGCCGCCGCACGACCACCGGACAGCCGCCGAACGACTGCTGCAGCTGCTCACCGACCGGCCGTTGCGCGGGCACATGAGCGCCGCCGCCCGCGAGGATTTCAACGCGCGGTTTAGCATCGAACGGATGATCGATGCGGTGGAATCCGTCTACGCCGCTCTCGTCGGAGCAGGCCGGGAGGTGATCGTACCATGAACCGCAGGTCCGCCGTCGGGTTCAACCGCCGATGCTCCGCCGTCGCGCACGGCTGCATCACCGCGGGGCTGTACCTCTTCGGAATCTCGCTGGCGTCCACCAAATCCGGCTTGGACATAGCAGTTTCCATTGTCTCACTGGGCGTTCTGTGCGCGGCGGTCTCCGGACGCCTGACCGCTGTGGTGAGCGGTTCGCCCGCGCGCGGCGTGCTGCGGTGGGGCGCCGCGTTTCTCACGGCCGCGGCGCTGTCGCTCGTCGGTGCGGCGGACCCGGCCAGCGGCGCGAAGCGGTTCGTCACGCTGCTGGGGTTCGCGGGACTGACGCTCGGCGTGCTCGCCACCGAGGACGAACGCACCCTGCATCGGGTCATCGTCGCCGTCGCCCTCATGTGCGCGGTGCAGGCGGTGATTGCCGTTCTGCAACACGTCACGGGGATCGACCTGCGCGGCCGTACGCTGGAGGCTCACGCCCGGGGGCGGGGCACGCTCGGATACCCCAACGACCTCGGGTTCGTTTACGGCGTTGTCATCCCGTTCCTCGCCGCCGCCGCGCTCGCCGGGAGTGACCGCCGCACCCGGCTCATACTCGGGATTTCCCTCGTGTTCTCGCTGGTCGGCCTGGGAGTCACCTTCACCCGCGGCGCTTGGCTCGGTGTCTTTGTAGGGCTGCTGGCGATGGGTGCGCTGCGTGACCGGCGCCTCCTCGCGGGTGCGGCGATCCTCGCGCTCCTGGCCGTTGCGGTGCCCGGCGTGCGCCACCGCATCGTCGGAACATCGCCGGGCACGGAAACCGCCCGCATCCGGTTCGTCCGTCTCACCCCGCCCCTCATCGCCGAGCGCCCGATCCTCGGGTGGGGGCTGGATGGTTTTCGGGAGGTGTTCTACCGGCGCTATCCCGATTTCCCTGAGCAGGGCCACTTTCACCCGCACAACGTGCTGCTGAGTGTCGCATTCCAGATGGGGATCATCGGACTGATCGGTTTCCTGGGCCTGTTCGGCGCGGCGGCGGCACACTGCATCCGCACCACCGTGCGTGACAGAAGCGCGACCGGATGGCTGGCGGCGGGGTGCCTGGGTAGCATCGCGGACTTTTTCGTCCACGGGATGTTCGATGAACCGCTCCGCGCCTACCAGGCGCCGTACGCGATGTTTTTCGTCATGGCGGTGGTGCTGCGGCTGGGAAGTGCGGGGCTGCGCCCGCCGCGGTCCGGTTCAGTCGCCGATGCGAGCGACGGTGAACCGTCCCGATGCAGCCAGTGAGACGAGGGAGAGGCCGGATTCACGGGCGACGTCCGGCAGCCGGTCCGTTTCCAGCAGCACGAACCGGTACCCGGCGCCCGCCAACGCCCGCAGCTCCTCCGGGGTGCTGACGAACGTCCGATACCACGCCCGTGCATCCGGCGGGGACTTCGGATTCGGGGAGGCGGAAGCGACAGCCCCCCGATCCGCATACCAGGGAAGCAATCCCTCCAGATCGTAGTAGTAAAAGTGCCGGTCGAGCGCGTAGGGGATCACCCGTTCTCCCGGAGGGACCTCTCGCGCGATGACCGGGCCCAGCTCCCGGAATTCCGGATTGCGCACCCGGTCGAATCGTACCGGGAATACGATCACCGCGATCGCAAATACCGCCGCAGCAACCCCGGTCCACCGGGAGATTCCCTGTTCCGCCCGCGGAAGCCGGCGTGCCAGAGCGAAACCCGCAAGCACCGTCCACGCCGGCCACAACGCCAGCAGGTAGTAGTCGTCCCGGTATCCTGCGACGGTGAACCCCAGCCACACGATCGCCGCCCACGACAGCAGCAGGTACAGCGGTCGGATCCGTTCACGCACGACTGAGACGGCGCCGAAGATTCCGACGGTGCTCCACGGCTGGTAGTACGTCAAAAAAACCGGCACAAAGTACAGGTACCCCGCGATGCGCTGCAGCAGCGTCGGACGGGCGCTGCGCCCGGTCAGCGACCAGACGATCTGGTCCAGCCAGTAGCGCCGGTAGAGCGCGTCACCTTTGAACAGCAGCTGCGGCACGACCCAGGCCGCCACCACCGCGACGGTCGCCGCCACGCCGCACGCAAACGGCGCCGAAAAGATGCGCCGCCACCGCCCCGTCGCCGCGTAGTACACCGCCGTCCCGCCCCAGACTGCGGCCGCCGGTGGTCCCTTGGCCAGCATCCCCAGTCCTGCTGAGATACCCGCGAGCACCAGGTACCACGGGTTGCGTCGCTCGGCGAGGATGACGAACAGGAATCCCAGCGCAATGAAGAAGACCAGGATGGTTTCCAGCTCGCATTTGCGCGCATGGCGGAAAAAGTAGGAAGTCAGCACCATCGCGAGCCCCGCCAGAAACCCGACGTACCGTCCCGCCAGCAGCCGTCCGATAGCCCAGGTGAGCAGTATCGTCGCAAACCCGAAAAATGACGACACCAGCTTGGCGGTGATGTCGTTTGCGCCGAACAGCCCGAAGGTAACGGCCTGCAGCCAGAAGAACAGCGGGGGGAATTGGTAGAAATCTGCAAACTCCGGAGAGTGCGGCCAGTGCAACGTCAGCCAGTCGCCGGTGCGCAGGATCTCGCGGGCGACGGCGGCATGGATGGAAGATCCCATCGGCTGCAACTCGGCGGTGCCCAGCCTGCCGAACATGCCGAACCCGGCCAGCAGCGCGAGCGTGCACAGCTGTCCCGCGGATGATGAGAGAAATGACCGTACGTTGCGCATGAGTCTGGAAGGAACATACAACATTCCGGTGCGTGTTGTAAACGGTGCGGCGGTACCGTCAGGAGGGCCGTTCCCCGCGCACGAACCGCTCCTGCTGCTCCCACCGGCCGAACAGCGCACCGGCGTGCATCAGACGATGCACCTCACGACGCAGCGCAGGATCCATGGCACCCGGCAGACGGTCACCGTACCGAGTGCCCGCCAGCGGCATGAAGGTATGCGCGTGCAGCCGCGCGCCCGCGTCGGCCAGCCGCCGCATCAGCGCCAGCGTCTGCGCGCGATCGTCATCGGTCTCGTCCGGCAACCCGAAGATGAAGTCCACGTACACCTTGAACCCCGCCTGTCGCGCCGCTTCGGTCGCCGCCACGACATCGTCCACCGTGTGACCGCGGTGCAACCGTTGCAGCATGCGGGGGCTGCCCGACCGCGCGCCGATGACGATGTTGTCGTTGTTCGCGTACCGGTGCACCAGCGTCAGGAGTTCCACGGTAACGTGCTCCGGCCGTACCTCCGACGGAAACGACCCGAAAAACAGCTGGCCGTCAGGCCCCAGCGCCGCACGCACGTGCTCGAGCAGCTGCGCCACCGCGGCGACGTTGAGGTGTATGCCGTCGCAGGATCCGTATGCGAACGCATCAGGCGTGATCGCGCGGAACGCCCGCTTGCCTTCGCGGCACATCAGGCGCACCGCCTCGAGTATCGCCGCCGTGCTGCGGTGTCGCATGCGCGTGCCGTGCAGGCGGGACGTCTGACAGAACAGACATGCGTGAGGACATCCGCGCGAGATTTCAATGGGGCCGAACCGCCGATATCGCACCGAGATCGGCGGATAGCGATCCAGTTCCACGGGGCGCGCCCGACGCGGCCGTCCTCCCGCCCGGGCGTCCCGCAGCCGGAACACCCCGGGGATCCCGCCGTCCCCGCCCCGGGCAAGCTCCGCCAGCAGCGTCGGCAGCGCCTCCTCGCCTTCACCGATCACCACGGCGTCGCACCCCGCCTCCAGCACCTTCTCCGGTGCACCCGACGGCTGCGGGCCGCCCGCCACGACGAACACGGTGGAACCGAGCGCTTTGCGCACACGCCCCACCGCTGCGAGTGTCCCCCGCTCCGCCATGCACGCATAGGACACGCACAGCACCGGCAGCGAACCGCGGCGCGCGGCGGCGGACAGCGCCTCGAGCGCCGCGTCGTCATCCTGCACGAACCGCACCTCTGTCTCCGGTTCGCCGCGCACCTCCAGCGCACCCGCCAGCGCGTTGATGCTGTAGCGGTTCTCGTGACGAAGCAGGAATACCGTCGTCACCGGCCGCCGCCGTGCGGTCATCGCTGTATCGTGAGCCACCTCACGCTCCGAGCATGCCGCGGAATCCCGCGGCGTTGAACGCTGCGTGCCCCAGGTGACAGTTGTTGAAAAAGACGTACGCCCGCCGCGCCGCCGACGCCATACGCCGGACCGCCGGGACGAACGAACGCAACTCTTCGTCGGAATATCGGTAGTGGTACCGCTCCGCGAGCGGCGCATCGAACCAGTTCGGGTTGCGCCCGTGGAACCGCACGTACGCGATTGACGAGGTCACCACATCCGCAAACGGCATCAACCGGGGCAGCGGCGGTTCGTCCACCGCGCAGAACCCGAGATCGTGGTCCCGCAGGAACGCCCACGTCTCTTCCGTCGCCCACCGTCGGTTGCGGAACTCCACCACCGCCGGGACGTCCCCGCAGCATGCACGCACCTCCCGCAGGTACGCGTATGACTGTTCCGACGGGACAAAGAACACCGGGAACTGAAACAGCACCGCACCGAGCTTTCCGCTCCCGCGCAGCGGCGCCAACCCTTCCAGCGTCGCGGCAAGGTCGTCCAGCCCACGTTCGGGCGCGGGCCGCGCCCTGCCCAGCCGGTCGTCGAACGGATCGTGCGTCGTGCCGCGGTACGCCTTGACGACGAACTGGAAGCCGGGCGAGGTCTTCGCCGCCATCCGCGCGGCGGTCGCGCGCGACAGGATGCGGTAGTACGAGGCATTCACCTCCACCGCGTCGAACCCCAGCGCCTGCTCGTAGTACGACAGCATCTCATCCTGCCGGATGCCCGCGGGATACACCGCCCCTTTCCAGTCGGCAAACGAGTAGCCGGACGTCCCCACGCGGATCGTCCCGTCCGGAGCCGCCGGCACGTGCGATACGTTCATGCCGCTCAGATACCAAAAACCCGCGGGCCGAAACAAGGCCGATCCGTTGCGCACCGGTCCACATCTTTGGTATGTACAGAGAGCGGCTGCGCGATGGTGAACGGCCGGATCGTCCGGCCGGGCCCGCCGGTGCACCGGCGGGAAACGCGCCCCGCAGGGAGGCTCGTATGCACGGCGACAACAGATCGGCGCTCGTCCTCGGCGGCAGCATCGGCATCGGCATCGTCATCGCGGCGTTCCTGCTGGGTTCCAGCCTGGTCCGCTTCAAGCTCCTGGATCGTACCGTCGTCGTCAAAGGCCTGTCGGAACGCGAAGTCGCCGCGGACACCGCCGTCTGGCCCATCCAGTTCAGCGCGGCCAACAACAGCCTCGCGGCGCTCTACGCTACGATGGAAACCAACACCCGGCACGTGACGGAGTTCCTGCGCGCCGCGGGTTTCCCGCAGGCCGAGATCACGATCGCCGCCCCCGTCGTCACCGACAAACTCGCCCAGCGTTACGGAGGCGGCGGCGACGTCGGCCTGCGGTACACCGCCCAGCAGACCGTGACCGTCTACACCACCCAGGTTGACCGCGTGCGCGCCACCCAGAGTTCCCTGGGCGAACTCGGCAAACTGGGCATCGTCGTGGGGGGCGAGGACTACGGCACGCGCACACAGTACCTCTTCACCAAGCTCAACGAGCTCAAGCCGGCCATGATCGAGGAGGCCACCAAAAACGCCCGCGCGGTCGCGCAGAAGTTCGCAGCGGACTCCAACAGCCGTTTGGGCAAAATCCGGCGCGCCTCCCAGGGCCAGTTCACGATCGAAGACCGGGACGGCAGCACCCCGCACATCAAAAAGGTGCGCGTGGTCTCCACCGTCGAGTACGCCCTGGCGGACTGATCGCGCGGCACCGGCGGCTGCTTGCAACCGCCGACCTGATTTTGTAGGTTCATCGCAGCGCGGCCGCGACCGAACTCCCGCCGTGCACCGAACGCGCCGTATGAAAGGAATCCCCATGAACGCATCCTGGCCGGGACTCATCGAATATCACCGCGCCCGCCTGCCGGTGACCGACCGCACCCCGGTGGTCACCCTGCGGGAGGGGAACACCCCGCTCATCCCCGCGCGGAATCTGGCCGCGCGCATACAACACGATTTCGGCGTCTTCCTGGACATTTACCTCAAGTTCGAGGGCTGCAACCCCACCGGTTCCTTCAAGGACCGCGGCATGACGATGGCCATCTCCAAGGCGAAGGAGGAGGGCGCCACGACGGTCATCTGCGCCTCCACCGGCAACACCTCCGCCAGTGCCGCCGCCTACGCCGCGAAGGCCGGTATGCGCTGCATCGTGCTCATCCCCGACGGCCACATCGCCCTGGGCAAACTTTCGCAGGCGGTGATGCACGGCGCCGAGGTGTACGCCGTCACCGGCAACTTCGACGAGGCGCTCACCCTCGCACGCACCATCGCCGAGCGGTACCCCGTCACCCTGGTCAACTCGCTCAACCCCTACCGGATTGAAGGCCAGAAAACCGCCTCCTTCGAGATCATCGAGCAGCTGGGCCGTGCGCCGGACATCCAGTGCATGCCCGTCGGCAACGCGGGCAACATCACCGCCTACTGGAAGGGGTACACCGAAGCGCTGCCTGCACCGGCGTCCCGTCCCCGCATGCTCGGTTTCCAAGCCGCGGGTGCGGCTCCCATCGTGCTCGGCAGTCCGGTGGAAAAGCCCGAGACCGTCGCCACCGCGATCCGCATCGGCAACCCCGCATCCTGGAAACAGGCGGTCGCCGCGCGGGACGAATCCGGCGGTTTCATAGACACCGTCACCGACGATGAAATCCTCGCCGCATATTACCTGGGAGCGTCCGCCGAAGGCGTGTTCTGCGAGCCGGCGTCGGCCGCTTCCATCGCCGGCCTGCTCAAAACCGCCGCCCGCGGCTACTTCCGAACGGTACCGCATCCTGACGGTCGTCCCCTCACCGTCGTGTGCATCCTGACCGGACACGGCCTCAAGGACCCCGACCGCGCCATCGCCGTGGCGAAGAGCCACGTGAACATCACGACCATCCCCTGCGACCTGGACGGCCTCGTGCGCGCCCTGCGCCTGGGCTGACCCCCCCCGACGGCCGCTTTGTCGGCCCGCATTCGGTGCACCCCGGACGCTCCGGATACCCTTGTCATTTCCAGTTAAAATTAGTATTTACCTGACAGTATACGCGGCTTTTCCATCCTCCATGGAGGGTCCGCTTCTCCGTATGTATGGGATCGCAACGCATCCGTACCTGTCGCGCCCGCTGTGTCCCCATGTTCATTGCACCGCATATTTCGCCGACCGTGGTTCCGAGGAGGACTCCCCATGACCGACCGCTCAAACAATATCCCTGCCGGCGACGTACTAACCAGTGCAAAGCACAACCCGGACAGTATGACCGATGAGCAGCTCGTGGCGGAAATCCAACGGAGCGGGGATATCACGTGCGCCGACAGATTGATCAGTCGGTATACGCAGCAGGTGGAGAACACCGTCCGCCACTACGCGTACAACCATGTGCAGAAACCGCGCGTACGGGACGTGATCCTGGCCGGGTGCGACGACATCACGGTGCAGGTGTTCCAGAAAATCTGGCTCAACATCCATACGGTGGACACCGGCCAACCTTTCGGTGCGTGGGTGCGGCGGGTCACGCTGAACACCACTATAGACCACCTCAGGTCATGCTTCCGCAGACTGCGGAAACTGGACGACGGCGGCGGTGAGGATACCATGGACATGAAACAGGCGGATCAACACTCTGCGGGGCATGACGGCGGCTTTGAATTCAGCATGGAAACCACTGAGATGCTGGACTATCTCATTGGTATTCTGCAGCAGGCTATTGAGCAGCTGGAGAGCCCCATACTGCGGGATACCATGCATGCCCTGTGTTTTGAACAGCAATCGTACCCTGACATCGCCCGCCGGCTGAAGGTCAGCCAGCAGTGCGTGCGCTCCAATGTCTCCCGGACGATCCCTATGCTCCAAGAGTTGTTCAACCGGCTCAACACCAAGTACCCGCCGGCGGACGTGCAGGCGCTGGTACAGTACCTCGCGGGGCTGCGCCGCGGTCGCAGGCGGCGTGCGGGGGCCACTGCACCGACGGTTGCACCGTACGGCGGTGCGGGTCTGTCCGCAGACGTGTTCGCCCGGTTCGTGCGGATGGCGCCCGGTGCTCTGCTCAACGGATTCAGCCGCGTGCGCTCCCTCGGTGAACGGTTGTCTGAGCGCATCCGACAGCGGGGTATGACCTATGACCAGGCGGTCGAGGCGCTCCACCTGTCCGTGCACGATCTCAACGATCTGCTCAACGATTCCCCGCCCCGAACCGTCCACAGCGATGCCGTGGTACGGCGTCTGGCGGGTTTCCTCGACATGACGCAGGCAGCAGTGCGAGCCCTGTTGGAGAGCGCGGTTCCCGCCGAGATATCTGCGTGTGTGCGGGCGGCGCCTCCGTCATCCCGTCTGCTGGCGCGGCTGCGCGCTGACGCACGCGAGATACTGGGCAGGCGGGGACGTCCCCACCGCTGATCACGATGACTGATTCCGATCAGCGTGCCCGGCTCGCTCAGAAATACGCCCGAGACGCCTGGCATGCGTGCTACCAGGCACACGACTACGATACGGCGCGCCGTTTATTTGAACAGGCCGCCAACGAGTTCCGAGCGCTCGGCGACTCCTGGAATCTGATCAAAGTGCTGCGCGGTCTGGCGCATGCGCAGGGCAACCTCGGCGACGCCGACGGTGCGTTGCGCACGCTCGCCGCGGTCGTCCGCCATGCCCGCCGGATGCGTTCCGACCAGTTCCCATCGCCGCGCGACCGCGACCTTTTTCTCTGCAAAACCTTCCACAACATCGCGCTGGCGTACAGCAAGCGGGGCGACTGGCGCCGTTCGCTGCACAATGTAGCCCTGGCGCTGCGCTATCTGAAGCAGACGGGCAACAACGATCCACACCAACGGGGACTGCTGCACCTCACCAACGGCATTGCGCTGATACGCCTGAAACGGTACCCGGCGGCGTTGAAACAGCTGCGGAAGGCGCTCCCCCTGTTCCGGGACGAGAACAACCCGTATCACCAGGCCGTCTGCGGCGAGTACATCGGCGAAATCTTCCTGGAGCAGGGCGACACCAAAAAGGCGCTCGCGCAGCTCGACCGGGCGGTGGAACTCATGCACGCCGCACGGAACACGCGTCCCACGACGTGGTGTCTGCGCGGCATCGCGCGCGAACGTCTGGGCATGCTCCAGGAAGCCGGTAAAGACTTCACGGCGGCGACCGCGCTCATGGAGGACCGGCGCAACGCCATCACTGCAGGCCCCTACCGCGCCACCTACGTCAGCGCCCACGTCAACGTCTACAACGCTGCGGTCCGCAACGCGGTCGCTCTGAAGGAGTTCGAACGCGCCTACGACTACGTCCAGCGCGCCAAATCGCGCCGGTTCAACGAGGCACTGGAATACCCGCTGCCCCCGCTCGCCCAGGCCGACGAGCAGGCGTACCAGCGGCTGCTCGCCGCCCGGCGCGACCTGGACGCCGCGCTCAACGGGCAGAACGGCGATACCGGCGCGGACGCCGGGAGCGTCCGGCGCATGGAACGGCAATACGAGTCCATCCTCCGGCACGTCCGGCTCCGACACGAGTCACTGGACCAAGCCTTGGCGGAACGCATCGCTTCCCCGTCGCTGGGTGTTGCCGACGTACGCGCACTGCTGAGCGACGGCGACGCGCTGGTGGAGTACTACTACGACAACTCGCTGCTGCACTTCTTCGTCATCACGCCGAAAACGTTTGCGCACGCCGCAGTACCCAATGCGCACGGTGAGATCGGCCGGCTGTTGCGCGGCGTCCGCGAAACGATGGCCTCCGTGGAAACCTGCAGGGCGGACCGGCGTGCGGAGGTACATGGACGGTACCGGTGGTACATGGATCATGCCGCGCGGAAACTGCTCGCCCCCGTGGAAGATCACCTGCAGGGCATCCGCCGCCTGTTCATCGTGCCGCACCGCAAACTCCACTACTTCCCGTTCGCCGCACTTCCGAAGCGCGACGGCGGCGACCTCCTGGACACCTGCGAGATCCACTACGCCGTCAGCCCTCGCATGATCGCGGTCTGCCGCGAGCGTACGTCGCCTTCTCCAGGCATGTTCATCATTGTCGTCAATCCGCTGCACGATCTCGCCCACGCCGAGGCAGAAGGCCGGGCGCTCGCCGCCATCCACCCGGAGGGAACGCACCTCTTTATCGGTAGAGGCGCCTACCGTTCAAAGCTGGAATCCTATTTAAGCCTCTGCAGCATGAGAATGTGTACCGTCAAGTGCATCCATTTCGCCTGTCACGCGGTCATTGATCCGCGCAGACCCATGCACTCCGCGCTCATCCTCAACGACAAAGATGACGAGGAGAGCCGCCTGCGCGTCCAGGAAATCCTCAGCCACTGGTTCCCGCTGGACCTCGTCAGCCTCAACTGTTGCGAATCCGCTCTCGGAGACGCGGCGCCCGACGACGAGGCGACGTGCTTTACCCGCGCATTCCTGCGCATCGGCGCCAAAAACGTGCTGGCCACACTCTGGAAAATAGACGACGAATCCTCATCCAAGATCATCGTTGATTTCTACCGAGGCATCATTACCGATGGCCTGGGCAAAGCCGAATCCCTACGACGCGCGCAGCTCAAGGCGAAACGCGAAGGCCTTTCGCCCTACCACTGGGCTCCGTTCCAGATCATCGGAGAATGAGAGGGGTACGGCGGCGGGTTCACAGTCACGTTCGGTCAAACAATATCGGAGCGACGCACGTATCTTTCGGTGAGACCCGCGCAGCACCGCAGCACCGGCGCGGGCGTGCGCCGCCACGTTTCCCGACTTCAACCGCATGACCGAAAAAATCCCGCGCGTTTCGTGCCGACGGCATACGCCGGCTGGACCAGCTGTCGGGAGTAGACGGGCGCAGCGCCTGCCAGCGCCACATCGTCGGGAGGCCGCCGCCCAGCGCGGAACCCGGGGGTCTTGCTCGCCGAGGTGCTATGGCCAGCCTGCTACCTTATAAGGCAGGTGCTGCCCGTGATGGTTTCTGACGTGTCATATGACCGCATGCCCATCGCCGACGGCGGTGCCGCAATGCAAGCATACGTCCGCATGGCGCGGGGCGACATCCGATCGGCGGCCGAAATCCGGCGTATCCGCCGTGCGCTGCTCGCCTACTGTACACAGGACACGCTCTCAATGGTCAAAATCCACGAGCGGCTCGGCGCAGTGGTGGAGGAGTGCGCCATGGCCTATTTCTACGTTGAGGAGGTTGTGTCATCATGAGAGAAACGCTGCAGCGAGATACAGGGAGAGGAAGGATACCGTGGTGGAGTGTGTTTCCGTGGGTGGTGTGTTTCGGTTGTGCCACCGTTCCCACGACACCCGGCGACTCCCCGGCCGGGGGTGACCAGAACTCCCCGATCGCCTTCTTCTATCAGGAAGGAGACCGGTTCGGTGCGACGATTCCCGCCGCGGACATCGTCGGGCGGGGCTCACGGGTTCTGGTGGTCAACACCGGGCGTGCGGGGATTGAACGCGCCGTCCGATCAGGAGTCCTGCGTGAACAGCATCTCCAGTATTTTGAAAACGGTCTCATCCGGAACATGCTCGCGCAAGGATTGCGTCCTGTGGACAAAACGAACACGGTCAGGTTCCGCCCGGCAACCGAATCCCGCAACCAGACGCAGTTTGTCACGCCGCTGGACGTGTCCGACTGGCGGGAGCTGTCGGCGTACGCGGGAGCAGACATCCTCGTGGACTACGCCTTTGTGAACGCACAGGCCAACACCGGCGCGCCTCACCGGCCGTACCTGTGGGTCTACGTAAAAGTGATAGATCTGCGGCGCAACGGAGCGATACTGTTCAGCAACATGCAGGCACCGGACAAACCCGATGCGGCATTCACCGCGGCCCGCGAAGCCGCACGGACCCTGCCCGCACAGGTGCTTGAGGTGTTGAACCAATGCGTGCTCGTGGACATGAGCCCATCCATTGAAGCCGTCGGGACTTCCGAACCTCTCACCCCGGGAGCCCGGCGCATGCTGCCCGGGGGCGCCTCGTTGGCAGAGCCCGCCATCCGCCGCCTCATAGAAGCCGGCCTGGTGTCCGGTCTGACATCCCTGAAGCCGGGATGCATTCTGGAAAAACTGCCGACGTTCCCTGAACGTCCGCTCTGGCGCTTCCCGCGTCTCTCGTTGTACGCCGATCCGGTTGAACAGGAGGTTGCCGCGGATATACTGGAGGAAAACGGCTGTCGCTTCGCGCTGTACTACCGGCATCTCGGTTCTCCCGCCTCCTTTTTTGTACGGCTGGTGGAACTTAAACAGCGCAGGGTCGTCTGGGCGGGCATTATCGGTTCCGAGGAACTGCCCGCATACTATACCAGCCTGTTGGCCGACCTGCACAAAGACCCGGTTCTGACCGCGCCGTCCCCGGCGGGAACCTGTGTCGTGCTCGCCGAGGACAGCCTGATGCTGCCCGAACACCGTTCCCAGAGGTACACCTGGTTGCATGCCGGTTGCGCCGAAGCGCTCTGCGTGGCCCTGTTGCTGACCCAGCCATCTCTGAGCCAGCAGTACCGGGACCTGTACATAGAGCCGGTCAACTCCCCCAAATACGATCGCGTGGAGACACTGCACAACCCGTTCATGCTGGCCAATTGGCGGGTGCTTGCCGCACAGGGTGTGACCACCGCTTTCCTGTACGATGTAGTCCGGCGCGACGGCCAGATACACACCCACATCAAGCGGATAGACACCGCTTCCGGCGTACTCGTCGGCAGTGCCATGTTCTCATACAAGGAGGTTCGCTGAACCATGAGCCGCATTCCACTGCTCACTAGGGCTGTGTGCTGTCTTCTGGGGGGTGTTTTTTTTCTGGCGGGGGGCGTGCACAGTGCGCCCCGCGTCTTCACCGCGTCCGATGCGCCGCGATTCGGCGTGATGCCGTTCAAAGACACCACCCAGGCCGCGAAGGACGAGAAGTACGGCGAAGCGGTCGCCGCGATGCTCACGACGGAACTCATGCGTGAGCGCAACATCCGCGTGGTGGAAAAAGAGGAGCTGGTCCGTATCCTTGAAGAACAACGGTTCTCGCTCTCCGGCCTGACCGACCGGTATTTGGAGGCCGGCAAGCTCGCGGGCATGGACGTCGCCATCGTCGGGGCGGTGTCCGTTCTCGGAGATCCCACGGTGGTGCAGTACCCTCCGGCGATGGCTGTCCGTCGGGTTGAATCACGTTCCCTGGAAGTTGACATCCGCGCGGTCAACCTGGTGACCGGGGAAATCATCCGATCCTGGAGCTTCAGCACGCGGGATGCTTCCAAAGAGCTGCGCGGCCTGCTGCGCGAAATTGCGCATGTGATTGCGGCCAACTATCTCCGGCCCATGGTCGGCTTCATCAGCGTGGATATCGATACCGACACTGCGGTCTACTATCGCGTGGCCGCCGGCAGCCCGGACCAGATCATCCCGCCCGCCGGTGAAATCCCGCTGCACACCTTCCATGCGCTGCGGGTCGCCGCGCAGTCGGCCGCCGGTCAGATCGCCTCCACAGCAGCCCTGTTGTCGGAACCCCTCCTCCAGGGCGAATACGACGTGTTGGCCGTCAAACCGGGTTACGCTCCACAGCATGCGCGCCTCACGGTCGCCGCGGGACAAACCGCCCGCTGGAAGCCGGTCTTTGCGCCGGCGCTGTCGGTGCTCACGCTTACCGAATTGCCCGCGCAAGCCGATATCATCCTCATCGGGGGATCTCCCTGGAATGCCCACCTCCGTCTCCGCGTGCGCACGGACAGGAGGGGAAACGCACTCGTGTCGTCGCTGGACGACGCCGCCGGGACGCCTTCAACAGGGATCCCGGTCCGGGTGACGGTTTCCACGGCGGGCCGCTCCCTCACCATTTCAGATGTGCCCACGGGTGCATACGAATGTCGTGCCGCGGTGTACAACACCGGCGGAGCCGGCGTCCGGCGATTTTCGGCCGCGGGGAATGTCCGTACAGTGAGCGTGCCTCGCTGGCCGATAGCAGTTCCCCTCGGTACGACAGTCGCTTCAGGTGCGCGGGTACGCGTATTCGTCCGACCGGAGAGCGGATCCGCCGCCGTTCCGGACTGCGAACTGCATTTGGACAACACCTACATCGGCATCCTCGGCGACCCCGGCGAAGCCGAAATAATCGGTGTATCCGAAGGGCCGCACCAGCTGAGCCTCGTCCCGGTCCGCAGTCCATCAACCGGCGCGCGTTCAGTCTCATTCAACGTTCCGTCGGGCCGTCGTATCGTAGCCGTCTATGTGGAGTAGTATCATGCCAACACACAGGGAGGAGACAGTTCCCATGCAACGAATCGGTGCATGTATGCAACGCAGACCATCGCGGTCTGTTCATGTGGTCGTTGTTCTGCTCGGATTGGCAGCGTCGCCCGGACCACTATCCGCCTCACCGGACAACTGGAGCATCGGGATGGCGCACTGGAGCCTCCCCGCCACGGACCACGTCTTCCAGACCGTCTACTGGCTCAACCCCAATGGTACGGTCGCAAGCAGACCGGCGCAACTGACCAGAGAGTGGTCCGCCGGATCGCAGCTGCTGATGCTGGAATCCCCCGGCACTCCTTTGGGTCTGGACACCGTGCGGGCGGGGTTCGCTCTCGGCGTCAGCGCAGGCAATCTCGCCGTGGAAAAGGACACGTTCAACATCCCCATGCGCTCAGCAGGTGTTTCCGGAGAGTTTGTCATGCTCCCCAGCGCGTACTCCCAGTTTACGGTGGAAAACCGCTGCACGCTTGCTATGATTCCTGTGGAGGTGTCTTTCCGGTGGCGTTTCCTGCGTGCCGGCGTCGGCGGGTGTTTTGTGCATCTGGAAAAAACCCGGGAGGTCACTGAAAGAGTCCAGGTCACCTACGGCTCCTCCGGCGAGTTCCGTGCGGGCGATGTGTACCGCACCAACCAGCGCAGCAGCCTGATAGCCGGGGCACCCATGGTACGACTGGGTGTCGCGGCACAGGAACAGCTCTTTCGGGGTGTATCGGGCGGAATCTCCATCAATGCGGTGTACCTCTCGCCGGTAGACAACGTCATCGTGCAAGAAACCGTACTCAATGTCGCCTGGAGCGATCGCCCCCCACAAAGACGAATCGTGCATCAACAGAACGGGTTGCGGCTCGGCGGCCTCGGATTCTCGGTGGACGTTAATCTCTCGTTCGGCGGCCCGGAGCGGGGCGACAGGCGCGGATCCGCGTCCGCGATCCCGGCGGAGCAACCCCCGCGCACCCCTGCGCCGACCCTGGACTGGTGAAGCCTGGCCATGGGACTCGACTCCACCATTTCCATCATTGAAGGGGCGGACGTAGACCGCTGGCTGGACCGCCGCCCGCTCCTGAAACGCCCGTCCGCGGTGCTGGAGTTGTACCAGGACCTCCCGGACGATGTGTCTCCTGAAACCGACCGGACCGGCCGCCTGCGCCTATCCCCCGGAGACCGTCGGATTCTGCGCCGCAAACGCGGCCGCGTCTTCCGTCGGTGCGACGCCACGCCCATCCGGGGTCTACATCTCTCCTGGAACGAGGATCCGCGCGTCTTCAAACAGTACATCAACCTGATGGCGTGCAGCACGCGCGCCGAGTTCATGCGCCGCCACGGCATCGTGCCGGCCCTGCAGCACCTGCCCCTGCCGCACGAAAGCTGGTACATCATTTCCCGCGGCAACCTGGCGGAAATCTCCTGGGAGGCGCTGTTCCGGTCCGCCCGCCGCGACCGGCGCATCACCGCCGCGGACCTGCGTGCCCTGCGGCGGCTCATGGGCCACGACAGCCGGCGCACGTTCATCGGCTCGCCCCACGGCGTGCTCCGCCGCCTCGAACGCCGCGGCGTGCGCGTGCCGCGTTCCCTGGCCATGGACGAGACCGGCATGCTGTGGCTCGACGCCTCCGGCAGCCGCCGCATCATTGACGTGCTGCGCGCCGCCTGGGTTGAAAACTGGCCGGTGTACGGCCGCATCCTTGCCGATTACGCGCGCACCTCCGCCTGGCTCGGCCCGGCCGCCCGGACTTTCGCCCGCGCACAAACCATCCCGTTCCGTGAAGTGGTAGCCCAAACCCACTACGAACGCGACGAGCGTGCGTACCACCGCCTCGCCGCCCTGTCGTACCGCGAACCCCACCTGCTGCACGCGGGGGAGTTCCGAAAACCCATGAACGCGCACACTCGTGACACCGGCGCATCGCCTGTTTCAGGAGGAACCATGAACACCTTTATCGCTATCCGCATCCCCATCCGGCTCGACGGCGACATATCCCGGCCCGACGCCGTGGGCAACGTTGACCTGCCGGAAGGCATCACCATCGCCACCACGCTCGGCGACCTGCTGAAAATCGCCAAAGACCGCGACTGGCTGGCCATTGATGTGGATCCCGACCTCGTCGAATCCGCCGGAGACGTCCATTGAACCCCGCGTACCCGTCGGTCGCCGCCGCGCTCAACCGGCGCGCCCGCGAAAACCAGGCGCTGACACTGCAATGACGTGTGAAACCGCCCGACGACAATCCCGCGCCGCGGCATGCCGCTGTCCCGTCTCCCTGCGTCCTTGCGCGGCGCAAAAACCTGCACCCATAGTGCGCACCTTCAGTGAGGAACCGCACCGGCCATGAAACACATCCTGCTGGACACCAACGTCCTGGTCAACTACTACGAACGCGGCTCGAAGTCGGCATTCATGCGGCTCCTGCACCAGAACGCGCAGCAACACCGCGCCCTGCTGCACATCTCTAACGTCTGTATCGCCGAGGTGTTCAAAATCTTCGCCTCACACTGTTTCTGCGAAAAAACCATTACCCCGGACACCTACTGGCGCATCAAAGAACAGTTTTCCCGCGACGTCACCCGTTCATTCCGCTACGCCGCCCCCCAGCTCTACCACGAATTCCGCCTCACCGCCTACCACATCGTCCACGCCGACTTGGTGTTCCGCCGCGCGATGGAGTACCTGCAGGCACACGACCGCGACGGGGCCTGCACACCGGGCAAACACATCTCCACCATGGACCTGCTGCTCATCGCCCAAGGCATCGAGATGAACCACCTCCACGGCGACGACAACGTCATGGTCCTCACCGGCGACAAACTGCTCTACGACATCGGCGTCAACCTGCGGGCCCACGACACCCCGGAAGAAAAAGCCGCCTGCATCGCGCAGCACCCCACCCCGGAAATCCTGGCCAACATCGCGCCGTTCCGTTACCCCCGGGTGGAATACTTCCACGCCTCTGACATCACCAACACAATGGTCGCGTTCCTCGGCGGCCACAGAGGAGCATGACCATGCACGCCGCATCAACAGCGTCTCCCTTCGCGTTCGCCGGCCGCCACGCCGCCGGAACCCAACGGCTGTACCGGGAACTCCGCCACGCACTCTCCCGCCTTGACGACGGCGTGCTGCGCCGCAGCGCCGTCGCCGGCCTCAAACACCTGCCCAAAGCGCTGTGGCGCCGGGTCAAACGGCTCGCTCGGACACTCGGCACGCTCGCTTTTGAAATCATCAAGTTCGCCTTCGCCCTCAGCGCGGCGGTGCTCTACAACCGGGCCGGACAGTTCTTCCGGGAACAATTCCGCCTCCTGCACGCCAAAGCAGGCGACACGTTCGTCGCCGTACAACGGTTCCTCAGCGACACCTTCAGCGCCATCCTCCGCAACCCGAAAGAAAACCTGCCGGTGTTCCTCGCCGCCATGCTCGGATTGCTGCTCGGCTCCGTCGGACTGGACGGCGACGGGGGCCTTCCCGACACCGACCTCGCACTGGGCATCGGCCACCACCGCTCAATCGTCACCCATTCAATCCTCATCGGCGCGATGGTGGAAACCGCGCTCGTCATGCTGGTGTACCTGGCCGACGACATCCACGCCGCACGCCCGTCCGACCACAGCCCCTTCTGGGACCACTTCAAACAGTACAAAACACGCCTCGCCGCCTTCGCCTCCGGAACCTCCCTGGGCATTGCGTACCACCTGGGTATGGGCGTCACCATACAGGGCGGTAAGGCGTACGTTGACCTACCGTTAAGCATGCCCATGGAAGGCCACCAAATCCTTATGGGCGCCAACGCCGTCGCCGAAGGCCTGCATACCGCCGGGGCCCGCCGCCAGGGACGACAAACGCAGCGAACACGATGAACGCCCGGCCACGTATGGTTAAAGAACGCCGTACATTCCGTCGGATGGCGACCTCCACGCAACACCGCAGACCCATGCCGATGGACGCACGGGCGGGACGGATGCACCGTGGCGGGGCGCACAGTCGGCGCACCGCCGCGCCCATGCACAGACAGGCGGTGCAGGCGGGAAAGTTCACGCCGTCCACTTGACATCGGCAAGACGAATATGGTAAACCACATTAGCGATACATCTCAAGCCGAACCATCCAGACCCAACCGCGCACCCCGTGCGCGGGAAGGATTGACGATGGAGTCAGTCTCGCATCTCGCGGTGTCCCGGTTCACCTTCGGGTGCGTCCCCGAAACCGACCTCGTATTCGCTTCCCCGTTCATCGGCAACACCCTGCGCGGCGCGTTGGGCATGGCCCTGCGGCGCATGCATTGCACCATGCCCAAAGACACCCCGTGCCCCGCATGCATGCTCTGCACGACCTGTGCGTACGCCGTGCTGTTTGAACCGCAGCTGGGCGCATCTTACCGGTCCGCCGACGCCGCCGCGGTGCACGGGCGGGACGTGCCGCGCCCTTTCGTCATACAGCCTTCCGACCACACCGTCTGCAGGTACCCCGCAGGCGCGACCTTCACGTTCGGCCTGACGATCTTTGGCGACAAAGCGGCGTACCTGCCCAACTTCATCGCAGCGTTCAAACTCCTGGGCAGCATCGGCCTCGGTCCCGACCGCGTCAAGTACCGCCTGCAATCGGTGACGGACCACACCGGCGGCACGGTCTACGATGGCGGCACGTCGTTGCGTCCGCCCGCTCCACCCGTCGTTCATCCCCGGTCGCCCAACGGCGCACATCCCCGCTCGATCACCGTGCGGTTCGTCACGCCCACGCGCATCAAAGTAGGCGGCCACTACCAGGACACCCCGCAGTTTCCGTACCTGGTGCTCGCCGCCGAACGTCGCATCCGCGCGCTACAACGGTTCCACGACCCGCAACGCTCCGGTGTGCAACCCCCAGCCGAGCTGCACCGCCTGGCCGACGAGGTGCGCCTGCTACACGCTCGCACGCACTGGGTGGATCTGGAACGCGTCTCCCGACGGCAGCACACCGCCATGAAACTCGGCGGCATCGTCGGCGAAGCGACCTACGCGGGGGAACACCTCAACCGGTTTCTCCCGCTGCTGCGCCTGGCGGAAATCACGCACCTGGGCAAAAACTGCACCTTCGGGCTGGGGAGGGTGGAAGTTGTAATGCCCGCGGCATCATGAGTTGGAGATACCTTTAGATATTTTCGAACATGCGAGGAACTGTGAAAAGGGTATTCTTTGAGATTCGGTTCGAGAAACAACAAACAAGCTTGCATGTATGTGACCGGTAGGAAGTTCGAGCAAGCGGTGGAATGTATCGCTGTGCCGTAAATCGCCCAAGGAGATAGGCGAAACTGGCGCAACAAACGGAGGAATTGAATGAGAACGTTGCCTCAAGCTCCAACTAGACCGAATAATGCAGACGCGTGGCAGGGATACAAGACGTTGGAGTACAAGTTGAAAGTCGTCACGCCGATCATGGGTGGCGGCGCTGAAGCCGGTCAGCCTGAAAAGGGATTTGCGGTCAGACCGAGCGCAATTCGCGGGCATCTCCGCTTCTGGTGGCGCAGGATGTACGGTAGAGCCGGGGAAGTGCAGAAAGTGCGCAAGAGCGAGAATGCGATCTTCGGCAGTACCGAGGCCCCGAGCAAACTTGTGATCGAGGTGATAGGAGCCCCCGCGACGGCAATGCGGAATGAGGGACAAGATAGATTTGGGTTTGGTAGGAATCCCCCGGAGGGGTATGCGTTCTTTCCGGCGCAAGCAAATAGGGCGCAGGATACACCATCAAAGCCACTAACGAAAGAAGGCTTCGATTTCAGCGTGAGGCTGCGGTTACCTGCGGTCGCATTGCAGGAACAGATAAGCCAAGTCCAGAACGCATTCTTTGCTTGGGTGTATTTTGGTGGAGTGGGTGCCCGCACACGTAGGGGTATGGGATCTCTTGAGGTTGTGTCTGAGGGGAACGTTCCAACAATGCAGGAGATTAAGAACCTTGCGGACCTTGCGGATGTCCGCATTATGATTATGACGGTAGCGTCCCAAAATGCACTCCAGGCGTGGCAGCAGTCGCTCGCCGTCTACAAGGGGTTTCGCCAACAGAGGCGTCCAGGGCAGGAGGGTAATCATCCCGGTCGTAGTTTCTGGCCTGAACCGGAGACAATCCGCGGTCTGACCGGTAGGCGATGCATGGGTCACCAGCCTCTGCCAGATCAACGTGGATTCCCGAGAGCGGTATTAGGGCTGCCGATCGTGTTCCATTTCAGGGATCAAGGCGATCCACGAGATTCGATGCTTGTGCCGGAACGCCATGATGCTTCAGCTTCAGACCGCATGGCGTCTCCTGTCATTACGAAACCAATCAAGATAAACGGTAACTGGCGTGCGGCTGTTGTGTTTCTGCAAACAGAGGCTGCTGATTCCATGAGGGTCCAATTGAAGCAAGGCCAGAATGTTCTCGCGCGTGCCCAGCAGTGCAATGGAGTACCTGCTGTGATAGGAAACGGTGACGCAATACAGGCGTTCGCGCAATACCTGCACGCCCATCAGTATAATGAGGTGCGGTGACCATGAAATACTTGCTCACACTATCGATAGGGCCGGTCCAGGATTTCATCGCGGCCGCGCGTAAAATGGGTGATCTGTGGTGCGGTTCCGAGCTGTTGTCGGACATCGCGTGCGCTGCGGCAAGGAAAGCTCAGGAGTCCGGGGCAACGCTGATTTTCCCGGCGCCCACATTGATCGCCAGGGGCTCGAACGTGGCGAATATCCTGCTGATGGAAACCGCCGAGGGAGCGGATCCGAAGAAACTTGCAGACGATATCAAGACCACCGCACGCGCCGCGTGGAAGGCACACGCCGGCAAAGCATTCGCCGCTGCAGGCAACCAGATCCGTACATCCACCTGGGACGCTCAGGTTGATGACGTCCTCGAGTTGTTCGCGGCATGGGTGCCGTGTACTGAAAAAAATTACACGAATGATCGTCGCGCAGTGATGCAACTGCTTGCCGCGCGCAAGATGACCCGTAATTTCAACCCGGCGAAAGGCGAAGCGAAAGTTCTCAAGTCGAGTTTGGACGGCCTGCGTGAAACGGTACTGCAGGAGCCGGGCGCAACACGCACTGTGCAGCAGCTCCGCTTGTCCACCGGCGAGCAGCTCGACTGCGTAGGTGTTGTCAAGCGGCTTCGCTCGAAAGAAAACCGCTTTCCATCGATCCCCACGATTGCCGCCGGCCAGTGGCTGCGTGATCTGAAACTGAAAGAAGCAAAGGATGCCAAAACATGTGACCAGCTTAAAGAATTGTTCAAAACACTGCATGAGATGCAAGTCATCACCTCTGTCCCCAAAGAGCACCAAGCCATCCTTGCTGATTGGGCATATGATGCCGAGCCGCTGTATGTTTCACGCCATGATGCAATACGCAAAGAGAATCCCGAGGTTGACGCGGAGCGGCTCGACACGACACTCAAGCAGATCGCGAAGCTCGTCGGCGAGGCGTCACGGAAGCACGGCATCCACCTTGACACCTACTACTGCATCATCAAAGCAGACGGTGACAGGATGGGTGAGGCTCTTGATAAAATGAAGAACTACCAAGAGCATCAAAATTTCTCAAAGAAGCTTGCCACGTTCGCTGATTCAGTGCCGACAACACTCAGGAACCACAACGGTGTCTGCATCTATTCCGGCGGTGACGACATCCTTGCGTTTGTGCCGGTACAGGATGCGATACAGTGTTGTGCCGCCCTTGCAGATACATTCAAAACAGAAATAGGGAACACTCTGTCGGTGGGTATGGCGATAGTCCATATCCATGAACCCCTCTCCATCGTGCGGGAATATGCAATGGACGCAGAGCACAACGCAAAAGGGAGCGGTACCGATACGCCGCGCAATGGCTTTGCCATCCATCTGCATGCGCGCGGAACGGATAGTGCGAGCGTGCGTGGTCAATGGTCGACGAATCTACATGAACGCATGCAGTACTGGCAACAGCTGTTTGCCAAGGAAGTCCTTCCGTCCAATCTCCCGTATGCCTGCCGTCGCGACCTTGCGGATCTCAAAGGATGGCAAGATGCCACCGAGCTTAGTCAGGCAATCCCTCAGCGCCTATCCCGTGTGTTGTTCCATAAGGATATCAAGTGGGACCGCGCTGCCGGTCTCGAAGAGAGGGTGAACAATATAGTTCGTGAAACCACAACACGCGAAAAGCTCGACGGCTTGATCGAGGAATGGATAATTTCCCGATTCCTTGCGGCAGGAGGCGACCGATGATCAAGATACTTGAGATAATCCCGCACGACCCGCTTGTCCTGCGCGATAACCGCTTCAACAACGATGCGTTACACATGTTCTCCGTCGATTGGGTGCTCCCCAGTGTTCTGGGGGGCAGCTTGCGCACGGCGTTGGGCAAGCTGGCAGCGCGCGTCGACCAGCAACCGGCATTCTCCAAAGAGCGCGCAGAACAGCTTCGGAAGATCGCCGTCGTCGGCCCGTTCCCGACTTGTGCCGGTGCCAACGGTGCGCAGATGTTGGCCTTTCCCGTCCCCGGTGATGCACTGGCGTTCCGTGAAGGGAATAGCGTCACCATCAACCCGATCCGCCCTGCAGAGCTCCCGGCAGACGGCGGCTGTGACCTTCCGGAAGACCTCCTACCGGCAACCCTTATGGGACAAGACGCGTGTACCCGCGCCAAGCCCGAGCCGTTGAAAGGATTTTGGTCTCTCGACCGTATGGTCACGTGGCTGACCAACCCGGCAGCGCAACGCTGCAACGCAGCAGAAGCGGTGGACGTCAAACCACCCGCGCTCGACAAACGCACCCATGTGAAGATCAACCCCGAGAACCAATCAGCTGAGGAAAAACATCTTTTCGTGACGCAGGGGCGGGTTTTTACCACTCCCCTGAGCGTGCGGGTTGAAGCGGACGCCACCTACGAAAATCACCTCACGAGTTTCGTCCACCCGCTCGGCGGGGAGCGGCGTCTCGCCAGCTGGCGTACCACCACGACGGTGGTCCATGGGTGGGACTGTCCTAAGGAAGTCACAACGGCGCTCAGGGGGGCCAAGCAGGTTCGCATGGTGCTGGCCACCCCGGCCTTGTTCAAGAATGGGTGGAGCCCGGGTTGGCTCGATAGTAAAAATGAAGGGTATATCCCCGATACTCAAGTGCGAGTGAAACTCGAGTCAGCCATCATCCCGCGATGGCAGGCGATTTCCGGGTGGGATTTCCAACAGGGCGGGGCCAAGCCGATCCGCCGCATGGTGCCGGCGGGTGCGGTATATTTCTTTAAAGTCCTTGACGGCGACGTCCAGCAACTGAGCGCGAAGTGGCTTGCGCCACTCAGTGATCTGGACAATCCGGGAGAACCGGAAGGTCTCTGCCGAAACGATGGATTCGGTGCACCCCTCTGGGGAATTTGGTGACAAGGAGAAAAAGCATGACAACGAAAAACGTATACTGGCACGTTCTCAGCCCCCTGCACATCGGTACCGGGCGCGGCACAGGTCTGGTAGACCTCCCGATCCAGCGGGAAAAGCACACCAAGTTCCCGATGATCCCCGGCAGCGCTATCAAGGGTGTGCTCCGCGATGCGTTCGAGATGAGCGGTGAAGTAGATGTAGATGAGGTCAAACAAGTGTTCGGTTCGACAAGCGACGACAGCGGCAAGGCGGGTGCTGTCTGCTTCAGCGATGCGATGATCCTCCTCCTGCCGGTGCGGGCATTCAAGAACGTGTTCGCCTGGATCACCTGCCCCACGGTACTGCAAAGATACTCGCGTGACCTCAAGGATGCCGGCGTGAATGGTGTCCCGGCGGCCGTAGAGGTTAACGAAGGCGAGGGATTGGTGCCGACGAGCAACACGACATGGCCCGAGAACAAGGTCATCCTTGAGGATCTTGATCTGAGCAAGAATATTGTACAGGACCAGATTGCACTCGCCGAGCAATGGTCGGCGTTCCTGAAGACGCAGATATTCGAGAAAGAATGGCAGGCCCATTTTGAGGCACGCTTTATCATCGTATCCGACGAGGTGTTCTCGTTCCTTGCGGAAATGGGTACGGAGGTTCGCGCCCGTATCCGTCTTGACGACAACAAGCATGTCGAAAAAGGCGCCCTTTGGTACGAAGAGTACCTTCCCGCCGAAACGGTGCTCGTGTCATTGGTATGGCAGGATTCACACTTCAATAACGCACAAAACCTTCTCAGCGAGGTCATCCCGAACGGCAAGACCATCCAGTTCGGCGGCAAAGGCAGCATTGGCGCCGGGCGCGTGCGGGTCGTCATGGGAGGTGGGCAATAATGAGAACCAAGGATCAACGCTTCTCAGAAAGCTGCTGGAAGGCGGTGTCAGCCGCTAAGACAGCTCAGCAAATAGATCCCGAATACGTATCGCGTGCCCGCAGTTTTCCGGCGTTGATACACCACGCGGGCTTGTGCCAGGCACTGGCGTTTCTGGAAAGCAAAGGCCCTGATCTGTACAAGCAACACCTTCAACAAGTTGCTGTAGAAAACGAGATAATCGACGAGGAGGAGACACTTATTGAGAAATCACAGGAGGCTGCCATGCCTGCGTACCTTGTGCTTACACGCCGCGTTATGGACGTTGCACAGTGGCTGTCGCGTAGCGTCAATGCGCTCGTCGAGCCCGATGAGAATGGAGGTAACAATCAATGAGCGCTCGTCGAAATGTGCTTATAGACATGAAACCTGATTCTTCCATTCATCCGGGGCTCCTCCTTGACCGGTATCTCGAGCAACAGAACGATGAGAAAGCAAAATTAAAATTTGATGTGTGCAATTGTAAGCAATCGGTTTTCTATGAGATGGCTCTCGGACGCTGGAGGAATCAAGTCACCAGTCCGAATACCATAATAGCGGTCAAAGAATCACTCACGGTACGTGGTCGTCTGGTAACGGGTCTCGGCATCGCCAATCCCATTGAGGCGGGGATCAGCCTGCACCACACCTACGGAATGCCGTGGCTTCCCGGCTCGGGGTTGAAAGGATTGGCATCGCACTTCTGCCATATCGTCTGGGGAGCGCAGGACCAACAGTATCAGAGAGGCGGCGCTCACCACACGTTGATGTTTGGCACCACCGACTCTTCGGGCATCCTGTTATTTCATGATGGCTGGTGGAGCGGCCAAACAAGGCCGTTCATGAAGGACGTACTTACGCCACATCATCAGGATTATTATGGCGGAAAAAATGTTCACGCAACCGACTTTGACATGCCGGTGCCGGTTCCCTTTGTATCTATTGTGGGGAATTTTGACGTTGCTGTAGAATGTGTCGCGAGTGATGACAACCACAGAGGTAAACAGTGGGCGGAACTTGGGCTCCAACTTCTTTGTGAGGCATTGTCGGAGTGGGGGTTTGGCGGGAAGACAAATGCCGGATATGGACGGGTGAGTGGTGACAATAACCAACAGAACGGTGCCGCAGAGCGGAATATTCAAGCAAACCAGGATGCGCTCGCAACGTTTCGCCGGTGGTTTGTAACAACCGGACGTGATCTTCCCAAAAATATGCACAATCAAATTGTAACCAGGTTGCAACAACTGCAGGGCAACGTTGATCAACACAGGGAAGCGTGTGGCATCGTCGAACAACACATCAGGGAACGGGACAGATCCAGACAGCTTACATCATATCTCGATAATTATAATTAATTGGGGGAGAAGACCCTTATGCCCCAAATCCTGTTATGTACTGTCGAATTTCAATACTGGTGTGTTTCAAGAATGTACGCAATGTTGCCGAACTGGCAGCGAAGTTGAAAGCCATACAACCGTATGAATGGGAATGCGGTGCGGAAATAGATTCATTTGATTTGATGAAAAACGAATATGCTCTAAATCACCGATAGAATGATATCTTTGTTCAGACACCAATGACGGAATCCTGGTTGGCAATGCGCTCCAGCAATATTACGGCAATAACGCGGAAGTAAAGCGTGTGGAAGGGTTGAAACCCGAAACTAGAGAATTCCGGTCAAAAGGTCTCGGGAATCTTGTGCGCATCATAGCGCAGTACAAACACGACAACCAGAATGCGGAAATCCTTATCAACGCCACAGGGGGCTACAAGGCGCAAATATCCATTGGCCAGGGCCTTGATATTCCGGTGTTCTACAACTGCTTCTATGCGCCGTTGAGACGTCGCCGCTTGGATGCACCGGCACTCACATCAGGAGGAAAACGACCGGTAGATGAAACTCACCCTCACACCGCTCGGCGGGGCCGCTGAGATAGGCGCCAATGCCTACTTGTTGGAGACCCCCTGCGGCAATGTTCTGCTGGACTGCGGCTTGCGCGTTTCGGGCGAGCAGCACGAGCGCCTGCCGCTCCTGACGCGGATCAACGTGCCCCTGCACGCCGTTATCGTCACCCACGCGCACACCGACCACATCGGTGCGCTGCCCGTGGTTGCGGCGGAGTTCCCCGGCGTTCCCGTCTATATGACCGCCCCCACCAAATTCCTGGGCGACATCATGTTGGCGGACTCCGGCAACGTGATGCGCAAGACCGCGGATCCCGACAATCCGCCGTGGTACCTGCACCTGTACGATGTCAGGCGGAATCTGCCGAAGGTGTTGGACAGGATCACCATTGTGGATGCCGTCCACCGGCCGTACCAACTGGCGGGCACCCGCCTATCGCTGCAGTTCTTCAACGCGGGACACATTCTCGGTTCCGCCATGGTGAAGCTCACCTTCGACGGCTGCACGGTGGTGTACACCGGAGACTTGAACCTGCGCGACACCCTGTCCGAACGCGCCGCCGACCTCGCCGGCGTGGGGGAGGACGTGGACGTGCTGATCACCGAATCCACCTACGGCAAATCGTTGTCGAACGGTATTTCCCGCGACCAGGTGCTCCGCTCTTTCGGCAGGCACGTCACGACGACCACACAACGGGGCGGCTGCGTCCTGATACCGGCATTTGCCGTCGGGCGAACCCAGGAAGTGCTGCTCGCGATCGCACGGCTCAAAAGAGAGAACAAGATTGATCCCGCGCTGCCGGTGTACGTCGCCGGTTTGGGCAACAAGGTGTGCAAGGTGTACCAGGAATACAGCGACATCATTGCCCAGGATGCCGCTCGGAAAAACATGTTCGGTGAGTATACGCAGCTGTACCGAGTGGAAGACCGTGCTGACGACATCATTGCACGGCCCGGAATCATCGTCGCTACCAACGGCATGCTGGCGTCATTCACCCCGTCGGCGCTGTTCGCCCAAAAGATGCTTCCGGATCCCCGCCACACCATTCTCTTCCCGGGATACGTGGGAGAAGAAGCGGACGGCTACAGCCTGCTCAGCGGCCGTTCGGAGGTCAAACTCAATAACTGCATCGTGCAACGTTCCTGCACCGTTGACCGAGTGGACTTCTCGGCGCACGCATCAGGCGCCGAACTTCTGGACATGCTCCAGCGACTGCGTCCTCGCTGCACGGTGCTGGTGCACGGCGATGGTGAAAGCATCGAATGCGTGCGTAACGAAGCACAACGGCATAGACTTCGGACGGTGTTCCCGAAGCTCAACGGGGAGAGGCTGAGGTTCGATGTACCCCCGCGCGCCGACGGTCGCGCCGCCGTCAGTGTGGCCTGCTCTTCGGAGCGGGAGCTGCTTGTCATAACCGTAGGCACGTCCATTCTCAGCAACTACGCCCGGCATGCGGACACCCGCTCCGACAATGCTCGTGCGAACCGCGGTACGAACAAGCTGCCCGATGAGAACTCGCTGCTGCGGTTCGTTGAGAGCGACCCGCAGCGCCGTTCCGCCGAGCTCAACACCATCCTCTCCACGCCGTGGGTGAAAAGGAAACTGCCCTCCTACAAGGTGGTGCTCATCTGTTCCGGTGACGGCGACGGCCGCGGCGCACTCTGCGGTGACGTGCTGCGCCGCTACTTGTCCGAGACCTGCCGCGTGGCAGACGCCGAGTGCGTTGTCATTGACGACCTGTGCGACGACGTCCGGCGCTTCTGTGAGAACGGATTGCGGCGGTTCGTGTTGACGCTCGTGGACTTGGTGCAGGCGTACCGGGATACGGTCATCGTCGCCACCGGCGGCTACAAGGCGACCACCGCTTATGCCACTCTCATCGGGATTCTCCGGCAGAAGACGGTTCTGTACGTACACGAAGACTTCAAGTCAGACGATCCGGTCATCCAGATGCCGCGTATCCCGCTGTCGTTTGATTTCACCGGGTATGCCAAGCACGCCGACACGCTCAACATGATATCCGCGCTGCCTGATACCCAACGGGCTGCGGCCATCAGAGAAAAACTGCCGCCGCAGCTCGCTGAGCTGTTCACCAGGGACGCCGCAACCGGCCGGATGCGCCGCAACATACTGGGCGACATCCTGGTGCGCCTGTACGGCGAATGGGAACAGGCGTACCTTCGCAAGAAGCGCCACAACTGCCGGCTGAAAGTGCACATCCCCGGCCTGCTTCCCGAACCGGCGCACAACGCGGCGCCGCAGTACCAGCTTGACGATATACAGGACAAACGGGTACGGTCCTGGCTGAATCTGCTGCTGAAACTCAGTTGCGTGCGGAGCATTGCCGTGACCAGGTACCAGGGGCCGGCGCTGCGGTTGCCTCCGCCCGTCTCGCAGGAGTCCGGCTGTCCCGTCCCCGTCGCATTGCAGTTCATGCGCATGCGCACGGGCATGGTGGAATGCCGCCTCATCTGGAACGGCAGGCTCGCCACGGTGCGCATTGATGTGGTCCCGAAATATGAGAAAGACTGCGTGTCGGTCATCACTGAATTTTTCCCGCAGCAGTGCTGAAGGCACGGGATAACTGAAGCGTAAGGAGGTTGTCATGGGTCGCTACCTGGTATGTACCGTCGGGACGTCGCTGTTGACGAACAGGGATAACAGGCCATGGCACGACTGGCGTAACGGTTGCCCACTGCCCGATGCTCAGGAGGTCATCCATTGGCTGGCACATGCGGATCCGCAAGCGGCGTCCGCGGAGACCAACACGCTTCACCACGTGGAGATAGACGAAAACGACAGACTGTTCCTGCTGCACACAGCCACACCGGAAAGTGCTTTCTGCGCCAGGTGCCTTCAGGAGCACTACCAGCAGACACAGCACCTTCAGCATGTTGAGCTCAGACAAATAGCGGAGCTCGGCTACCACGCCCACCGCTTTGAACGCGGTCTCCACTCATTGGTTGATATCGTCATCGGGCTGGTTCAAGAAGCGAACAACGGTCAGCATCCGGTTATTCTGTGCGCCACCGGAGGTTTCAAGGCGGAGATAGCGTTTCTCAACCTCATCGGTGTCCTGCTCGGCGTGGAAGTGGTGTACATTCACGAGCAGTTCCGTGAACTGGTACGCCTGCCACGTCTTCCATTGGCCTGGAACACAAGGGTCGTTGTGGAAAACAGGGATTTCTTTGAATGGATTGACGGCGAGCCCCGCAACAGACGGGAGGTTGAAAACTGGTTGAATGGTCATCCGGAACTCCGCCCGCTGGTGCAGTCCGGGGGCGACGGCAATACCTACCTTACCGCCGCCGGCACCCTGCTGTGGCGGGCCGCCTGTGAACAGCATCAGCTCGGGCCTCGCGCACAATGGCCCGCGGGTGACCCGCGCCCCCCGCACGACAAGAACCACGTTGCCGCTGCGGAGCACCACCGCCCTGACGGCTGGGAAGGATTCGTTGACCGTCTGTGTCGCATAGACTGTGTCACCGCAGTCCGCTACGATCCGGCGATGCATGCTGGTCAGCGGCGGATCCGCATCCTAGATGAGAATCAAGGCGACATCGGCGTCCGCTACGAACGCGGCGGCCAGAGACTCCCTCTCCGTGTTTCTACCACCGCCCGTAGCGCAGCTCAAACCCAGCTTGTTGCTAATTATATAGAAAATTGTATAATAGATTGATTCTACTCTCCAATGCTGTTGATCGTGATAGAAACGCACTTGACAGACAAACAGGAGGAAACCCATGCGCGCCCTCATTCTCACCGTCGGCACACAGGCAGAACAAGTCAAATACTGTCTTGACCAGCGGGACCCCGACTACGCCGTGTTCATCGGGACCAACACCCCGGACTGCCGCACGGCAATCGCTGATGCACTGGACGCACACCCAATGGATGCGACACGGTGCCGTGTCCTTGCCGACTTCCCCGATAATCCGGGGCAAATCTCCCAGGTCATCCACGCTTTCAACGAAGCGCACACATGGCTCAAGCAACAGGGCGTTTCCGACCGGGAGATAGAGGTTGACCCGACAGGCGGCCGGAAGTGGATGAGCGCCGGCGTCACCATGATAGCGTCGTTCCTCGATTTGCGCATGATCTACGTGCACCGCGACAACGCCGCCGCTTCCATGCAAATTATGGAAATAGGCAATGCCTACGACAAGGTCGGCTTTCTAGAAGAGGCCCGCGCCGACCACTTGTTCAACAGGTTGGACTGCCGCGCGTCCGCGGACATTTATGAGCGCTTGGAACGCACCCAACAGGATCCCCGCCGAATCATCATCAAGCTGCACATCGCCCGGGCGTACGACGCCTGGAGCGGTTTTCGTTTCCTCGATGCTCACCGCGAACTGTCCGGAGCAGTGGAACGGCTGCTCCAGTATCAGCTGCAACCGCTGCTCGCATGGGGGGCCAGGCTCCAGAGTCAAAGGGAAGTGCTCGCCGTGTTGAGACGCAACGATGAGAACCGCGAGGAGTATGTCCGCCACATCTCCGACGATGAATTTTCAACGGCGGTGATGCGCTTCTTGTACGCCCAGCAGGAGCGTGATGCACGCCGCGGACGCTACGAACATGCAATCATCATCCTCTACCGCATGCTGGAGTTCGTGGAGCAGTGGCGTCTCGCCCTCCGCGGCGTTGATACGGAAAACGTACGCGAAGACATCCGACAACAATACGATGGCCGGTTCAGACAACTTACTGCTCAAGTATACGGAGAACAGGGCGGCCGCGCCGTACCCCAAAAAGCCGCGCTGATGGATGCGTGGATGTTGCTGTGGTGCATGGGTGATAACCTTCTGCACGACAGGGACGAACGTTTCTTCAATCGGTTGATGGGTAGGACCAAACCCCGGAACTACCTGTGGATAGAACATCGCAATAGATGCGCCACACAGGAACAATACCAGCAATTCCAAAACTTCGTCATGGAAGCTGTCAATCCCGTGATAGCTTTCAACGACCAGGATCTCCAAGCGTACCGGTTCATCGAATTCATCTGACCGGACTCCATGTCCACCCTGTACATCGCCGAGGACTACGCCGTCATACGCAAACAATCCCAGCGGCTCGTGGTGGAAAAGGACAACAAGGTGCTCCTGGAGATGCCCGCCTTCAAGGTGGATCGGATACTCCTGTTCGGCAAAATCCAGGTCACCGCGGACGCCGTTGAGCACCTGCTGGACAGCCACGTGGACGTTGCGTTTTTCAACTGCCATGGCCGCCTCAAAGGCAAACTCACCGACTACGCCGGCAAAAATGTTCACCTGCGTATGGCGCAGTACGCCTGCTACCACGACTCTGCGATCCGGCTCGGCATCGCCCGCAGCATCGTCGCGGGCAAAATCCGCGCATCCATCGCCCTGCTGCAGCGGTTCAGTCGCAACCACCCGGAAGCGCCTTTTCAGCAGCCGCTGCAACGGCTCGCGGGAACTCTTACCCTGTTGGAACGCAAAACAACCATTGGCGGACTCATGGGCATGGAAGGAGTCGCCGCGGGCATTTACTTCCCGTGCCTGGCGCACATGCTGTCCTGCCCCGAGTGGCGTGCCACATTCAACAGCCGCACCCGCCGCCCTCCGCGCGACCCTGTCAACGCCATGTTGTCCCTCGGGTATGCCATGCTCACCAACGAGCTCTGGGCCTTGCTGGATGGTATCGGCTATGACCCGTTCGTCGGATTCCTGCACGAGATAGACTACGGACGCCCGTCCCTTGCACTGGATCTCGCCGAAGAGTTCCGTGTACCGGTGGTTGACCGGGCTGTCCTGGAAATGGTCAACCACCGCATCATCACCCCCGCCGACTTTGAGGACGACCCTGACATCGGCTGCCGCATCACCCAAAATGCGCTGAAAAAATACTTCGCCCACTTTGACCGGCGCCTGCGCTCCGAACTGCGCCACCCTGATACCGGCGAAACCACCACCTATCGCAAAATGTTCCTGTACCAGGCCCAAAAAATGGCCGAGGTTGTCAAGCGTCGCTGCCTGGACGGCCCGTATCGGCCGTTCCAGGCCCCCTGACCATGGGCCGGAGGACTCTGGGCAATGTACCTTGTCAGCTACGACATTGTCAACGACCGCAGGCGGGTAAAAGCCGCTAAGGCGTTGGAAGACTACGGCGTACGCGTTCAATACAGTGTATTTGAGTGCCTCATAGACGAACAGCGCCTTTTCCAACTCATCGCCAGGCTTGAAGCCGTCATCAACGCCGAGGAAGACGGCGTCCGCATCTACACCCTCTGCGCCGCATGTGCAGGCAAAGTTTCCATCAAAGGCGTGGGGCGCATCACCAGAGATGAAGATGTGTACATCGTGTAGTGGTGCTCTTGCCGCTGGCCCCTTGACAAACGCGCAAAACATTTGTATAATGAAAGTGCATAGCGGATTGCACGAACCAGTGAACTTCCAGACTTTCGGAGAGACGTGTTGTGCTGGGCTGTGTAGGTGCGGCCTGGTTGGATTATGTTTTGTAAAGTTAAACAAATACTGGTACACGGTAGTAACCAAAAACGTGGCACAGGACGGCTGAATATGGTAGGTGGCGGAACGATTTAATGAACACAAGTGAAACAATTACATCGCGTTTCCGACTAGCGGGATGAAAAATGAAGGGAAAACGTGTACATGGCACATGTGTGCTATGCTGGGGGTTGGAGACTAGCGTTTTGGGCAAAAAAGTGGTTGAAAAGACAATGTAAAAAATCTGTGCAGTAGGAAACCATGACCCGATAGGAAGGGGATTGAGACCATTTCGGCGACGTCGTCCGGGGTGAATGTTTCACGTAGGAAACCATGACCCGATAGGAAGGGGATTGAGACTTCCGGCCGATGTATGTTTTTAATTTCATATTGTAGTAGGAAACCATGACCCGATAGGAAGGGGATTGAGACCGGGAGGGTTAATTCCCCCCACAGTAACAACAGTCCCGTAGGAAACCATGACCCGATAGGAAGGGGATTGAGACATTTTCTTTCGAAAGCATAAACGACAGACTCTACTCTAGTAGGAAACCATGACCCGATAGGAAGGGGATTGAGACAGGAATTTTATCAAATTCATGTTTCCTCCTTTCCCCTGTAGGAAACCATGACCCGATAGGAAGGGGATTGAGACCAGGAACTTCCTATTTTTAATCCTAAACCCAGGGCGGGTAGGAAACCATGACCCGATAGGAAGGGGATTGAGACGCAGTAACAGCAATCCCACCCCAAACGGTACTCACTGGTAGGAAACCATGACCCGATAGGAAGGGGATTGAGACTCAAACGGTACTCACCGTGGGGACCGTTAAAGGCCCCGTAGGAAACCATGACCCGATAGGAAGGGGATTGAGACTGTAGTACGATATTACGCAAATATGACCGAGCTTCGGTAGGAAACCATGACCCGATAGGAAGGGGATTGAGACGATAATGGTATAACACCGTTAACGACCCCCCTGTCCCGTAGGAAACCATGACCCGATAGGAAGGGGATTGAGACAGCACATCGGCTGGGACCATACAGCCGAAAACTGTTAGTAGGAAACCATGACCCGATAGGAAGGGGATTGAGACTCACACAACCGGAGCAATTCGTACGCCTTTTTTGCTGGTAGGAAACCATGACCCGATAGGAAGGGGATTGAGACTTATAATTAGGCGCTCTTGAACGACTCAGCCCCCAGGTAGGAAACCATGACCCGATAGGAAGGGGATTGAGACTCACGGAAATCGCTCCGGGATATTTCGTTTGCCCGGTAGTAGGAAACCATGACCCGATAGGAAGGGGATTGAGACGGCCTGTTGGCCGACGGAGTCCCATTCCGCTTCCGAGTAGGAAACCATGACCCGATAGGAAGGGGATTGAGACGTACGCATCCCATTCCGGGATGCGTGCGTCCTGCACCTCGTAGGAAACCATGACCCGATAGGAAGGGGATTGAGACGCCAGGAAGGCGTTGACGTTGCCTGTACCTCTTGCCAAGTAGGAAACCATGACCCGATAGGAAGGGGATTGAGACTTGGCCGACGGAGTCCCATTCATCGTCCGATAGGTAGGTAGGAAACCATGACCCGATAGGAAGGGGATTGAGACCACGCCAGGAAGGCGTTTATGTTCCCGGTCCCCTTTGGTAGGAAACCATGACCCGATAGGAAGGGGATTGAGACCGTCCTGTGTCGGATTGCTCACACCGAAGATTCGAAGTAGGAAACCATGACCCGATAGGAAGGGGATTGAGACGTACCCGCCTGGAGATAGCCCCGCGGGTAAAGTGATGTAGGAAACCATGACCCGATAGGAAGGGGATTGAGACACCCCCGCCTTCCACGCCAGGAAGGCGTTTATGTGTAGGAAACCATGACCCGATAGGAAGGGGATTGAGACTTTCACCAGTTGGATAGTTCGGACCAACTTCCTTGCTAGTAGGAAACCATGACCCGATAGGAAGGGGATTGAGACTAAAGCCCTCTGGTATGGGGTGTATGCCACCCTACCGTAGGAAACCATGACCCGATAGGAAGGGGATTGAGACTGGGGAAAAGTATGTCCCCACCCCATGCCCTGGAGGGGTAGGAAACCATGACCCGATAGGAAGGGGATTGAGACCTTTGGCCAACCGTTCGAGTGTCAGCATATATCCTCGTAGGAAACCATGACCCGATAGGAAGGGGATTGAGACGCTGCCTGCCGGGACTAGCCCGGTCAGGGCTTACGCGCGTAGGAAACCATGACCCGATAGGAAGGGGATTGAGACCCACAGTAGGGACAATAGTCCCCGGGTCCATGGACTCGTAGGAAACCATGACCCGATAGGAAGGGGATTGAGACCGCCTTTCGGGGGCCTACCAGGTATTTGTATCCCGGTAGGAAACCATGACCCGATAGGAAGGGGATTGAGACTCGAACGTTTCTATCAGTTCGGACAATATTCGTGTGTAGGAAACCATGACCCGATAGGAAGGGGATTGAGACTTGGCCAACCGGTTGAGGGTCAACATATATCCTCCTTCGTAGGAAACCATGACCCGATAGGAAGGGGATTGAGACCCACAGTAGGGACAATAGTCCCCGGGTCCATGGACTCGTAGGAAACCATGACCCGATAG
>Ga0209018_1000228_pt1 | contig 54070 bp, 45 predicted proteins | sample YNPBryBLVA2012_FD_185814 | JGI IMG/M metagenome (GOLD analysis project Ga0209018, IMG submission 185814) | Anoxygenic and chlorotrophic microbial mat microbial communities from Yellowstone National Park, USA - YNP Bryant BLVA 2012 (SPAdes)... ...
GAGCCTGCCTTTGGTCTGGCCTTCGAACTGGGGTTGGGGCAGCTTCACGCTGACGACTGCGGTCAAGCCCTCGCGGACGTCCTCCCCGCTGAGATTCTCCTTGACGTCCTTGAACAGACCGGCCTGCTGGCCATAGGCGTTGATCGTGCGGGTGAGAGCGCTGCGGAAGCCGGTCAGGTGCGTGCCGCCGTCCACCGTGTTGATGTTGTTGGCGAAGCTGAAGACGTTCTCCGTGTAGCCGTCGTTGTATTGCAGCGCCACATCAATGGTGAGTAGGCCGCCGCCGGGCAGCTCGCGGGCGCCCTCGAAGTGAATGGGCCGCTCGTGCAGCACGGTCTTGCCGCGGTTCAGGTGCTTGATGAATTCAGCAATCCCTCCGCTGTAGTGGAACTCGTGAACCTTGGGAGGATCAGAGCGTTCGTCGGTCAGCGTGATGCACAGACCCTTGTTCAGGAAAGCCAGCTCGCGCAGGCGCTGGGCCAGCGTGTCGAAGTTGAACTCGGTGGCCTCCATGATGGTGGGGTCAGGCCGGAAGGTGATCTTGGTGCCGGTCTTGCGCCCTGCCTTCCCGCGCCGCTGGAGCGGCGCCTTGGGAACGCCTCGCTCGTACTCCTGCTCCCAGGTGTAGCCGTCCCTCCAGATTTCCAGCTCGAGCGACTCCGAGAGAGCGTTGACTACGCTGACTCCGACCCCGTGCAGACCCCCGGAGACCTTGTAACTTTCACTGTTGAACTTGGCGCCCGCGTGGAGCTTGGTCATCACCACCTCAGCCGCCGAGACGCCTTCCTCAGGGTGGATGTCCACTGGGATGCCCCGCCCGTTATCCACCACGGTGATCGAGTTGTCTATATGGATCGTGACGTGGATCTCGGTGCAGTAGCCGGCGAGCGCCTCGTCTACGGAGTTGTCCACGACTTCATAGACCAGGTGGTGCAGACCTGACTCTCCGGTCGAACCGATGTACATTGCCGGACGGAGCCTGACCGCCTCCAGGCCCTCCAGTACCTTAATGCTGCTGGAGTCGTAGGAGTTGGCGCCCGTCATTTCTGAGTTTGCCATCTAGCCCTCGTCAGCTCCTACCAGACCGTCAAATCCGCATCGGCATGAGAACGTAGCGGTAGCGGTAGCTATCCTCCTCCTGGCCAGCAGGGCTGATCTCAGCGGCACTGTGTGGGTCTCTCAACCCCAGGCAGATGCGCTCGGAAGCAGTAGCTCGCAGGAAGTCCAGGATGTAGTTCGCGTTGAATGCAATCTCAAAGGTCGAGCCATCGTAGTCGGCCGGGACCGCCTCCTCACTCTCTCCTGCCTCCGAGGCCGACGAGTAAAACCGCACTTCACCGTGCTCAAGTTGAATGCGCATAGCATGGGATCGCTCGTCAGCGAACTGTGCTACCCGCTCAATGGCGGCCCGCACCTCATCCCGGTTAAGCGAGACGGTGACCTTCGACTCCTTAGGCAGAACCCGCTCGTAGTCCGGGAAGCTGCCGGTGAGCTTCCGTGTGATGAGCATGCGGTCTCCCAGCTCGAAGAAGAGGTGGTTCTCCTCAGCAGCAAACCGCACTGTAGCCCCGGGCGCGGCATCCTGGCTAAGCTTGAGCAGCTCGCTCATTGCCTTCCTGGGCAGAAGGGCTCGGAATGGGTTCGCCAGCCCCATTACATCGGTAGTTACCTCTACATATGCCAAGCGGTGCCCGTCGGTCGAGACCATGGCCGCACCGCCTCGGTTCAGCAGCAGGAGTGCGCCATTGAGAGTGAACCTTGACTCCTCAGTTGAGATTGCAAAGATCGTCCTTGCAATCATCCCGGCCACTGCATGTACGGGAATCTCGGCCAGTGGCGCCGGCATAGGCGGCAATTCCGGGAAGCTCTCGCGCGACATGCCGGCAATGCGTGTCCTGGAGCGGCCACAGTTCACCGCAGCCCAGTAGTTCTCGAGGAACTTGAAACTGATGTCCACATCCGGCAGCAGCCTCACGTAATCCAGCAAGCGCCGGGCAGGCAGCGTCCCAGCTCCCTCCTTGGCGACAACCGCCGGAGATGAGCAGCGGATCCCTAGCTCTAGATCCGTGGCAGTGAGGACTATATGGTCAGGCCGCGCCTCGATCAGGACATTGGAGAGAATCGGGATGGTCGTGCGCTTCTCAACGACGCCCTGCGTGAGGCTCAGCTCTCTTACCAGGTCTGTCTTCCTGACGGTGAACTCCATTGACCGCTCCCTGGGTGCTGATCTCTGAGAACAGCCCTCTTAACATAACAGATCACAGACCGTAGTCGTAGGCCTGTGGACAGCGTGTGACTCTCCCTAAATTGTAGCAAATCTTGGGTCTTAGCGGATGAACGGAGGGTGGGCCGGCCTGTGGGCGGATTGTGAGTTCTGGCAGGCAGCCGGCGGGCTGTGGAGCAGCCGAGGCTGGGTTCTCGGTAGTGGTGTGGAATTCGCGCCAGGGTCAATGGAGGCAGTCGGTTAGGCTCTGGATGAGCCTGTTGAGCTCAGGATTGTGTTGGCGCTGTCGTTCGATCTTGCGGATCGAGTAGAGCACTGTCGTGTGGTGTTTGCCGCCGAAGGCGCGCCCAATCTCAGGTAGCGAGGCGGGCGTGAGCTCTTTGGCGAGGTACATGGCAACTTGCCGGGGATAGGCAATACCGCGGCTGTTCGTCTTGGCCTTGAGCTGAGCGGGTTGCAAGTCGAACTTGGCGGCTACAGCCTTGAGGATGGTCTCTATTGTGATCCGGCGCTCGTGATTGGGGAGCACATTCCTGAGCGCTTGTTGGGCCAAGCAGAGGGTGATCGGCGCCCCGGTAAGCGACGCATGGGCTAGCACGCGAGTGAGTGCACCCTCGAGATCTCGCACGCTGCTGTGGACGCGGGTGGCGATGAAGATGCGGACGTCCTCCGGGAGTTCGATGCCCTCCGCCTCCGCCTTCTTGTCAAGGATGGCCATCTTGGTTTCCAGGTCGGGGGGCTGGATGTCGGCCATCAGGCCCCATCCGAAGCGTGAGCGCAGGCGGTCTACAAGACCTGGGATCTCCTGGGGAGGAGAGTCGCTGGTGATGACGATTTGTTTCTCAGAAGCGTAGAGCTCATTGAAGGTGTGGAAGAACTCCTCTTGCGTAGCGTCCTTACCGGCCAGGATGTGGACGTCGTCGACCAAGAGAACGTCCACACTGCGGTATGCTTCCCGGAAAGCCTGCATGCGCTGCTGGCGTATACACCGGATCAGGTCGTTCATGAACCGCTCACTGGGGGTATAGAGGATGCGCAAGCCGGGGTGCTGCCGGAGCAAAGCATGACCTAGAGCATGCACGAGGTGGGTCTTCCCGAGCCCGACGTTTGCGTGAATGAACAGCGGGTTGTAAGCGCGGCCTGGGCGGTCGGCTACTGCCCTAGCTGCTGCATGAGCGAACTGGTTCGAGGAGCCCACAACGAAGGTCTCGAAGGTAAACCTAGGGTTGAGTCCGCCGGCGCCCTCCAAAGGGACCGACTCGTGGCCGCCGTTGCCGGGCAGCTCATGCGGGGTGCATCCGGAGGGACGAACCGTGTAGCAGATCTTGCAGACAGGCAGCTTCAGTTCTTGGATGGCGCGATGGACGAGCGAGGAGTACTCCTGCTCGATGTATTGCTTGGCGGCGTCGCTCGGGACGGCGACCCAGAGTGTGCCGCCGTCCTCAGAGTCCAACCGGGTGTCGGCAAACCAGTTCTGGAAGCTCTCGGCAGTCAGGTTGGCGCCGAGCTTGGCCTTGATGGTTTCCCACGGGTTCATGTCCGCTAGCACCTGCCCACACGAATCGCGTCTGATTTCCACAGGTTTTTCAGAGCCGGTGGAAATCACCGGTTACCACTTCGGCTGTCGGGATTTTGAGCCAGACGAAATCAAGGCGTTACGCCGGACGCCTCGGCCTCACCCGAGCAGTGCGGAAGGAAAAGTCTAGCATAGAGAGGGCGGACGGCGCGGAAAAAATCCGTGCCGGAATCGCTTACCAGTCAACCGGTTAGCGGCTTCTGGTCGAAACGTTTCGGAGCTGTGTTGTCGCAGTCTCGGCGGGCGCTGCCTTGCCGGGCAGCTCGAGCCGGCTGCGTGCAAGGCTTTTCTCCGAGAGGCCGTGTGCCACGCTCAAGGGCTGCTCGCCGGGGGCTTGACACCGCCGCGGGCGGCACTAGAATAAGGGTAACCCAGCCGTTATGGAACCCGTTTGCCGCCATACGAGAACCGAGGTTATCGCCCGCCGCGACGGGGTGGATTACCTGCGCTGCCTGGACTGCCACCAAATCCTCGAGGAGGAAGACCTCGAGCCTACCCCGAGCTTCGAGGACGAGGAGGCGGCCCACTGAGGCCCGCAAGCGCTGCTCGGGTCAACTCAGGGGTACGAAGGGAATCGCTCCTCAGGAGTGGTTCACCGGCCGGCGTCACCCCACAGCCGGGCCAGCCTCGCGTCGAGATCCTCATAGCTGATCCGGCCTGGGTGGTAGAGGCGCACCAAGCCGTTCCCGTCCACCAGCACCAGCGTGGGGGTCGTACTGGCCCCGTAAACCCTGAAGTTTTCCTCACTCAGCGGGGCCGCTGTGTGGCCCAACCCTTGGTACTGCCGGCGCCAGACCTCCGCGATGTACTCCGTCTCCTCCGAGGGTCCTGCCTCCTTGCCGCCGGCGACATACCCGTAACGTTGGGTCGGGGCAATGAGCAGCAGGCCGCGCGCGCCGTACTTCTCAAGAATCCTGGCCAGGATGGGCGCCTGCTCCTTGCAGTCCCGGCACCAGTGGGCCCAGAAGAATAGCAGCACGACGCGGCCCTTCCAGGCGGCTCGAGGGAGGGGCTCGCCGCCGAGGTGCTCGCTCATTTCCAGAGGCGGCGCCGGCCGGCCCTCGAGGGTCAACAGGTTGATGTTCTTCTGGATCCGGGTCCGGATAGAGGTCTCCCGCCAGGCGGCGAGCTCGCCTTCCAGGAAAGAGACCGCCTCCGCGCGGCGGCCGCCGGCTGCGAGCGCCTGGGCATGGACCTCGATCGAGGCGCCCAGCGCGATCGGTAAATGCCGCTCCTGGTCCAAGGGGCGGGTCTTGAGCAGCTCGAGCGCCAAGCGACGCGTCTCAGCCGCGTATTCGTCGGCCTCCTCAAATCGCGCCGCCGCTAGCGCGCCGCGGCCTAGCCAGGAGAGCGCCTCCAGCATCTCGGCGGTGACGCCGTGCTTGGCGCGGTAGTCGGCGATGGCCTTATGAGCGGCGCCAAAATCGTTTCGAGCCAGGGCGGAACGAACGTCTTGGATGAGGCCCGCCGTCGCGCCCAGCACCGACAGCAGGACCCAGCCGGTCAAGCGGAGCATTTGCTCTCAGGATATCAGCCCGCCGCCCGCTGGAGCAGATGCCGCGTGTAGCGGAGGCTGACCTCCAGGTCTTCCCGCTCGCGCCTGCCGGCCGCCTCTTTGTCGGCCGGCGGCGGCGCCGGTCGGGGCGTGCCGCGCTCAGCGAGGGCGAGCAAGCGGGCGAACTCCCAAGCGGGCATGCGCCGGTAGGCGTCCCAGAACTTGGGATCGTAGCAAGCAAAGACGCGGGGAGCGGTCACGATGACCTCGAGGGAAAGGGTCTTGCCCGGGCACAGTTGCAGGTAGCGGCGAACCCAATCCTCGATACCCACGTTGCCCTCCCCCATCCTTACCCAGGCCACCGCGATGCCTTCCGCAACCCGCCAGACCGCGCTGTCGCGCAGGTGGCTGGTGAGTACATAGGGGGCCAGGGTCTCCAGCGTCAGGTGCGGGTCTTCCAGCGCCCAGAGGGGATTGCCGGAGTCCAGACAGACTCCCACCCAGTCCGAGCCCGCTTCCTCGATGAGGGCTTTCAGCTCGCGCGCCTGCATGTCCCCGGCGTGATTCTCAATGGCGATTTTGACTTGCGCCCTCTCGGCTTCCGGGCGCACCGCTTTCAGTACGCGCACGGTGTTCTCAATGTGCGCCTCGATGCCCGGCGGCGTCGCCCGATCCGCCATGCTCCCCAGCACCGCGCGCGCAATGGGCGAGCCCAGCAGGCGGGCCGCCCGGATCAGCCGGGTGAGCTGCTGTTCGGCGGCGCCTTGCGAGGGGTCGAACATCTTCGAGCTGGGGCAGATCGAGCGCATGCCCACCTCCAGGCGCAGGTTGAGCCGGCGGGCATGTTCGGCCACCCGCCGGAGGTGGTTTTCCTCGAAGGAGCCCAAGAAGCGCGGCTCGCTGAAGTGCACCACAGCCACCTGCTGCGCCGCGCAATAGTCCAGAAACTGAAACGCGTCCCAGCCTTGAGACCGCAAGCTGAACAGATCAATCCCCAGGGGCATGGAGCTCGCCTCCCACGCCAGCGCCGCGGCGGCGCCGCCCAGAAACTCCCGCCGGCGGAGCATCGTTCTCACCCTCGCAACTGCTCGGCCAGCCACACGATGTAGCGGGCGTTGCGCCGGCGCACCTCGCGCAGCAACTCGGCCGGCAGCTCGTCGAGCTTCTCCTTGAAGAAGCGGCGGTCGCCGTCGGGCGCCTCCAGGTCGCGACTGCCCACCATGTTGCCGATCCAGAACACCAGGAAGAGGTTACCGTCCACGCGGCCGCGGGCAGGATCGCCCAGATACGAGCCTCGCCCGAGCTCGAGGTAACGGGCGGCCAGCGCGCTCTCTTCGCCGAAGGCGCCCGCTTGGGCAAAGCGGTTGGCCCGCTCGGCCATGCGCTCGTAGAGGGCGCGCCAGTAGGAGCCCGGCGGCTGCTCGCGGAGCACGTCGAGAAGCTGCAACTGGAGCTCGCCCGAGATCTTGTAGTTCACCCTCCCGGCGGTGGCTCGGCCGATCTGGCGGAGCACCTCGGGCTGCTTGCCGCTGCCGGAGTGGATCGAGAGGGTGGCGTTGAAATGACGGGCCACCGCGGCCAGCTCGGCCACCCGCGCGCCGAGTTCCTCCAGCGGGCGGCCGCCGAAGTCGCGCTCGACCCGGGGCGCCAGCTCGGGCCACATTTTCTTGGCGGCGTACTCGAGCAGGCCGACGCCGGCTTCAGGACCGCTTTCGATTGCGGACGGGTAGGCTTGGCGCTTCTTGAAGCCCAGGTTGGGCGGCACAAGCTGGGCCGGGCGTCCTCGCGCCTTCAGCCAGTGCATGTAGAAGAACAATTCTTCGGGGGTGGTGAGCGTCTCGGCCTCATCGAGCGAGGGCTCGAAATCGAAGGCGCGGCCGGCGCCGGCGGCTGCCTTGACCTCGCGGATCCAATCGTAAAGCTCCTCGTTGAGCTTCAGGCTGGGGCCGAACTTGACGGCCAGGCGCCGGATCTGCTCCGGGCTGAGCCGGTAGGTTCGCTCACCGGCCTGGAAAGGGCGGGAGAATTCCCCCAGGATCCAGCGGCGTTCCGCCTCGCTGAAGAGGCTTTCGAAGCGCTGGCTGACGAGGCTGTCGCTCCAAGCCTGCGGATGGCGAGTGTCGGCGCGCAGCTCGAAAAGCCGCGAGGTGTCGGTGGTGAATTTGGTGTAGCCGGCGGCCTGGCGGATGGCCTCCTTGGCGGCCTGGATCGAGCCTCCGATCTCCTCGGGGTCGGAGCCGCTGATGATGATGTGGTCGGCCTCGGCGGTGTAGCCCTCGCGCCAGCCGGCGCGAATAGCGGCCCACAGGCCGGCATGGTACAAGTGGCGGATGCTGACGCGGGTGTGGCCGGGGGCGGTGGGATTCTCGCCGTCGCGCCGGGCCAGCTCCTCTTCGGTGGTCATCTCGCGGGTGGCCGAGAGCTGGGCCGTGGAGGCCAGGTTCAGCCCGGTGTTCTTGAGGATGGTGCGGTAAGCCTCGAAGACGGCGGGCAAGCTGATTTCGGGATGCCGGTTGCCGGCGGCGATCGCCGCCCGAGCGCCCTGCGGTTGGGGCAGGAAAGCCGGGTCCACCTGCCGGGCGAAGGTGCGCAGGGCCTGGTGGTCAGCCGAGCCGAAGGCGGCGGCGCTGATGACGACCTCGCGGCCCGAGGCGATGCGCTGCCGGAGGATGAGCAGGGACTGAGGGAACAGCCCGCTGGCGGGCGTGGCGGCCGAGGCGATACGCAGCAGCAAGGGCGCCGGCCGGGCGCGGGCCAGCCCGTCCACGGCGATATAGTAGGCCGACTGATGGATGGGATCGCGGGCCAGCGAACCGGTGAAGACTTCCATGCCGGAGAGGCGCAGAGGGGCCAGGCGGGCGGCCAGCCGCTGGCGCAGATCCTCGTTCAGCTCGCGCCCTTCGGCCAGCTCAAAGACGGCCTCGGCCAGGGCCAGGGCCTCTTGGGCGCTGAGGGGCAAATCCAGGGGAATGGCGCTCACTAGGGTCCTCGCTCAGAGCTTGAGATTCTTCAGATACTGGCGGAAAGCGGCGCCCAGGTCCGGGCGGCGCAGGGCGAACTCGACGGTGGCCTGCAAGAAGCCGAGCTTGTCGCCGGCGTCGTAGCGCGTGCCGTGGAAACGGTAGCCGTAGATGGGCCGCTCAGCGAGCAGGCGGCGGAGGCCGTCGGTGAGCTGGATCTCGCCCAGAGCGCCCGGCCCGGCTTCCTCGATGGCGGGGAAGATCTCCGGGGTGAGCACGTAGCGGCCGATGATGGCCAGCCGGGAAGGCGCCTCGCTGCGTTGCGGCTTCTCGATGAGATCGCGGATGCGGTAGAGGCGGTCGCGGCAACCGTCGTACTCGACCGGCTCGGCGGCGACGATGCCGTAGTTGGGGACGGCCTCCTCGGGCACCTCCATCAGGGCCAGGACCGGGGCGGCGAAGCGCTCCCAGACGTCCAGCAACTGGCGCAGAGCGGGGCGCTCGGACTCGATCACGTCATCGGAGAGCACGACGGCGAAAGGCTCCTCGCCCACCAGTTCCCGGGCGCGCAGCACGGCGTGGCCCAGCCCGAGGGCCTCGCGCTGCCGCACGTAAGCCACCTCAATCATGTCGGAGATCTGCCGCACGGCGGCCAGCAACTCGAGCCGGCGGCGCGACTCCAGCAGGTGCTCGAGTTCGAAGCTGACGTCGAAGTGATCCTCGATGGCGGTCTTGCCCCGCCCGGTCACGATGATGACGTGGCGAATGCCCGAGCGGGCGGCCTCCTCGACTCCGTACTGGATCAGCGGCTTGTCCACCAGGGGAAGCATTTCCTTGGGCTGGGCCTTGGTGGCGGGCAGGAAACGCGTGCCCAGACCCGCGGCCGGGAAGACCGCCTTGCGCACTGGAGAACTCATGTTGGCCAGCCGGCTCCTCGCACCCGGCCCGCGGCGGCCGGCGGCGCCGCTGGCCGGATTCGACCTGAACTATGATTATAGGGGGATCCGGGGGGATTACAGCGCAAAGCGCTATGCTCGCGCGGCTGCGGCTGACGCTGGAGATGATTAAGTTCGAGCACTCGGTGTTCGCCCTGCCGTTCGCCCTGACCGCAGCGTTGCTGGCCATTCGCGAGACGGGCCTCGAGGCGCGGGCGGCCGGGATCAAGCTGGCCTGGATCGTGGCGGCGATGGTGGGGGCGCGTTCGGCCGCCATGACCTTCAACCGCATCCTGGATGCGCCGAGCGACGCGCGCAATCCGCGCACCGCGGAGCGCCACCTGCCTGCCGGGCGGCTTTCGCGCCGCTTTGCCTGGGGCTTTCTGCTGGCCTCGGCGGCGCTGTTCGTGGCGGCCGCCTGGGCCCTGAATCCCTTGTGTTTCCGGCTGGCGCCTGCGGCGCTGGCTCTGCTGCTGGGCTACTCTTACACCAAGCGGTTCACCTCGCTTTCCCATCTGGTGCTGGGCTTGTGCCTGGGAGCGGCGCCGGCGGCCGCCTGGATTGCGGTGCAAGGGGCGCTGGATCCGCGGATCTTGTGGCTGACCGCGGCCGTGACCTTCTGGACCGCGGGCTTCGACATCATCTACGCCTGCCAGGATTGCGAGTTCGATCGGGCCGAAGGGCTTCACAGCCTGCCCCGGGCGCTGGGCATCGCGGGCGCGCTGCGGGTGGCGCGCGGGCTTCACGGGCTGATGGTGCTCTGCCTGCTCGGGCTGGCGGCCGGCTTCCGCATGGGCCGGCTGAGCCTGGCCGGGGTGGCGGCCATCGCGCTGCTGCTGGTCTACGAGCACCGGCTGGTGAAGCCGCACGATCTCTCGCGCGTCAACGCCGCCTTCTTCACCGTCAACGGTTACGTCAGCGTGCTATTCTTCTTGTTTTGGGCGGCGGAGATCCTCACCCTGGGATCCGGGATCTGACCGGCGCCGCCCTGGAGGGGTCCAACCGGGGCCGAAGGAAGCGGACCGATGCCGGTGTTCATCGAAGATCCCGCCCTGCTGCCCATTCTGCGCAAGCTGGAAAGCGGCCAGCGGCTCAGCGGGGAGGACGGCCTGACGTTATATCGCACCCGCGACTTGCCGGCCTTGGGCTACATGGCCAACCGCCTTCGGGAGCGCTTGCACGGCAACGTCACTTACTTCAACGTCAATCGGCACATCAACCCGACCGACGTCTGCGTGGCAAGCTGCCGCCTGTGCGCCTTCGGCAAGAAGGCGCGGGATCCGCGGGCCTACACGCTGTCGCTCGAACAGGTGTGGGAGACCGCCGCACGGGGCTGGAGCGAGGCGGTGACCGAATTCCACATCGTGGGCGGCCTGCATCCCGAGCTCAGCCTGGAGTGGTACTGCGAAATGTTGCGCGGACTCAAACAGCGCTTCCCCCAGGTCCACTTGAAGGCCCTTACCATGGTGGAGATCGCCTGGCTGGCCCGCCGCAGCAGGCTCTCGCTGGAGCAAACCCTGGCCCGGCTGATCGAGGCGGGGGTGGATTCGCTGCCCGGCGGCGGAGCCGAGATTTTCTCCGAGCGCGTGCGCCGCATCATTTGCGATCACAAGATCACGGGGGAGCAGTGGCTGGAAGTGGCCCGCACCGCGCACCGCATGGGGCTGCGCTCCAACTGCACCATGCTGTACGGCCACATCGAGAGCGATCAGGACCGGGTGGATCACCTGCTGCGGCTGCGCGCGCTCCAGGACGAAACCGAGGGCTTCGCGGCCTTCGTCCCGCTGGCTTTCCATCCGGCTCACACCGCGCTGAGCGCCCTGGCGCCGCCCACCGGGTTCGATGATCTGCGGGCCGTGGCCGTAGCCCGCCTGCTGCTGGACAACATCGCCCACATCAAAGCCTACTGGGTGATGATGACCCCGCGAGTGGCGCAGATCGCCCAGCGTTTCGGGGCCGACGACATAGACGGCACGGTGGTCGAGGAGCGCATCTATCACGACGCCGGCGCGACCACGGCCCAAGCGCTGCGGCGCAGCGAATTGCTGCGGCTGATTCGCGAGGTCGGCCGGGACCCCGTCGAGCGCGATACCCTTTACCGCCCGGTGGTGCGCAGCGAAACCACCCTGACCGTTCTGGTCTGACGCCGCATCTCAGGCTGCGCCGCCGCCGGCCGGCGGTTCGGGCGCGGGCAGGAAGCGGCGGATCGCCGCGTCGTAGAGCCAGGCGCCGGCCAGGCCTCCGGCGAGCGGCCCCGCGATGGGCACCCACCAGACGCCGCTGCCGTCGGTGAGGCCGTTGCGGCGGAAGCCGGCCAGCACGGTCATCAGCCGGGGCCCCAGGTCGCGCGCCGGATTGATGGCGTAGCCGTGCAGCGCTCCGAAAGAGACGCCGATGGCGACCACGACCAGGCCGATCAACAGAGGCGTCAAGTTCGATCCCGGCGGCTGGTTGCGTTCGTCCGTGATGGCGAACACCAGCAGCAGCAACAGGGCGGTGCCGAGGAACTGGTCGAGCAGGCCCGCGCTGGGCCAGCCCGGGAAGGCGGGGAAGGTCGTGAAGATGCCCGCCGTCCGCTCCAGCAGCGGGTCGGCCTGCGCGAAGGCGGGCCGGTAGTTCCAAAAGACAAGCGCCGCTCCGGCGAAAGCGCCGGCGGTCTGCGCCAGCGAGTAAGGAAGCACCTTGCGCCAGGGGAAACCGCGGAAGACCGCCAGGGCCAGGGTGACCGCGGGGTTCAAGTGCGCCCCGCTGACCCGGCCCGCCACCCAGACGCCCATGGTCACGCCCAGGCCCCAACCGAGCGTGATGTTGGTCCAGCCGCCGTGCACCACCTCGCCCGGCGCGCCAGTGCGGAACAGAACCACCATGGCGCAGACGCCCGAGCCGAAGGCCAGCAGGATCAAGGTGCCCAGGAACTCGGCGGCCAGCTCGCCCGCCAGAGTAGGACGCCTCACGGTTTCGCCTGCCTCCTCTGCTCCAAGCGCCTCTTCAAGTACTCTTCGTATTCCTTTTTGAGCGCCGGGTCGGTCGGGCTGCCGTAGATTTCGCTGGACTTGTACTTGCCGCTGCGCAGTTTTTCCTGGGTCCATTCGTCGTGGATGCGGGTGCGCTCGGCCAGGGCGAGGACCTTCTCGACCAGGTGGGGCGGGATGAACCAGACGCCCTCCCGGTCGGCGAAAACCACGTCTCCGGGCATCACGGCCGCCTTGCCGATGCGGACCGGAACGTTGTAGCCGGTCAGCATCACGTTGCGAATCGCGCTGGGGTGGGCGGCGCGGAAGTAGACCGGCATGCCCAGCGGGAAGATTCCCTCCAGATCGCGGATGCCGCCGTCCACCACCAGGCCGGTCCCGGTGACGGTGTGGATGTAGGTGGCCAGGTTGTCGCCCACGAAGGTGCCGTCCTCGACCTTGCCGAACAGGTCCACCACCATGACGTCGCCGCGCTCGAGCCGGTCAATGACGCGCTGGTTGGGACTGCGGCCGGGCAGGCGCGCCTTGCCTTCGGCTTCGGCCACTTGGGCGACGTCGGCGCGGAAGGGCATGAACTGGGCGGTGACGGCCCGGCCGACCAGCTTCTTGCCCGGGTGCAGGATCCGCCAGCCGTCTTCGTACTGGTTGGCGTAGTCGGGTTTGGGCAAAGCCGCCCAGACCTCCTCGGAGGTGAGGGCCTTGAAGCGCTCGAGCAGCTCGTCGGGCACCTTGGGGCGGCCGTCCGGGAAGCGTTCGTAAGGATTCTTCTCGGTGTAGCGGATCATCTGCTCGCGGCTGAAGGTGAAGATCTGCCCCGCCGCCGCGTGCGCCAGCAGGAATGCGGCCATCAGCGCGGATTTCATCGAGGAGAATGTATCACACCGCCGGCGCGGCGGGTTCGGCGCCCCCCAACAGGCTCTGCCAGCGCCGATAGTAATCCTGCCGCATGCGCTCCAGGTCCTGCTTGACCAGGTTCAGCCCGAAGACGCACAGCTCGAAGGCCTCCGAGAGGCGGCGGAACAAGGGCGCCTCCTCGCGGTACTCGAACTGATCGAAGCAGGAGACGATGCGGTAGGACTCCTTGCCGGCCTTCAGGTAATCAACGAAGGCATCCAGGCGGAGGCTGCGGCGGGGCAGCGAGGCGACGTATTCGGGGAACAGGCCGGCCAGGAACAGAGTGTAGTCGCCGATGTGCTTGCGCACCTCGCGCTCGCGATCGAACGAGCGGGCCTCCAGCAGCGGATTGGACTCGATCAGCATCAGGCCCACGTCCTCCAGCCGCCGGCCGCGGGCATCGCGGATCTTGTACAGGTTGCGGACGTGGGCGAACTCGACCAGCAGGTTGGAAACGTAGCGGGCGATGTCGGGATCGCGCACCTGGGCGTCGCCGTAATAGCGGCGGACGACCAACTCGCGGAACAGCCTGCGCAGAGGATGGTCGGCGGGGACTTGCATCGGACCCTCCCTGAGCAACCCGGTTCCACCATGATTGTAGCCCCGGGGAGGGCCGGCGCGCCACCGCCGGCCTCGCCGATTACAACACGCGCAGGAAGGCGACCAGGGCCTCCTTTTCCTCGCGGGTCAGCTTCACTTCGGTCACCAGATTGAAGAACTCGACCGTGTCCTCGATGGTGAGCAGCCGCCCGTCGTGCAGGTAGGGCGGGGAGTCCTTCAGGCCGCGCAGCGTGAAGGTCTTGATGGGGCCGTCGGCCGAGGCCATGCGCCCGTTGATCATCCGAGGCTGGAAGAAACGCTCGGCGCGCAGGTTATGCGTGAGGTTGTCGGTGTAATAGGGGGCGGGGTGGCAGACGCCGCACTGCGCCTTGCCGAAGAAGATCTCCTGGCCCCGCAATTCCTGGGCGGTGGCTTTGGCCGGATCCAATTTGCCCCAGACGTTCAACTTGGGCGCCGGCGGGAAGTCCAGCAGGGACTGGAATTCCGCCATGAAATGCACCTGGCTGCCGCGTTCCAGGATGTTGACGCCCCGCAAGGAAGGGGTGTCAATGCGACGCCGGAAGGGCTGCGGGCGGATGTCGCCCGCCGGATGGTTGGCGGCGTTGGTGTGGCCGTTGACGTGGCAGTCGAAGCAGCTCACCCCGCGGCTGGGTTTGGCCGAGCGGCGGTCCTCGGTCATGTTGAATTGCTGCCGGGGGAAGGCGGTAACCAGCAGGCGCAATCCCTCGAGCTGTTTGGGATTCAGGATGCCGTTGAACAGTTCATCGCTCTAGCTCCTCCTTGACTTGCTCGGGCGCTCCCCCTGCCGGGGCGAGCGCACGCTTGCCTTATAATGGCACTCCGGTGAATCGCTTCCCAGCAGGGGGATTGGCATGTTTCGAGCACTGGCTTTTCTGGCTCTCGCGCTGGCGGCCTCGGCCGGCAAGGCGCCCATCACTCACGAGGACGTCTGGCTGATGCCGCGCGTGGGCTCGCCCGCCGTCAGCCCGGACGGCAAGTGGGTGGTGGTCTCGGTCCTGGAACCGGCCTACGACGACAGCAAGCAGGTCTCGGATCTGTGGATCGTGCCGGCCGACGGCAGCGCGCCCGCTCGCCGCCTGACCGCCACGCGAGGCCCGGAGAGCGGCGTGGCCTGGTCGCCCGATTCCAGCCGCATCGCCTTCACCGCCAGGCGCGAGGGCGACGACGCCCCGCAGGTTTACGTGCTCTCGCTGTCCGGCGGCGAAGCCCAGCGCGTCACCTCGCTTTCCACCGGGGCGTTCGACCCCCAGTTCAGCCCGGACGGCCGGCGCCTGCTGTTTCAGAGCAACGTCTTCCCCGCGGCGGCCGACGACGAGGCCAACAAGAAGATCCTCGAGGAGCGCAAGCAACGCAAGTACAACGTCCGCATCTTCGAAAGCTTTCCCATTCGCCGCTGGGATCGCTGGCTGGAGGAGCGCCGCCCGCACCTCTTCATCCAGAGCCTCGAGCCCGGGGCCAAGGCCCGCGACCTGCTGGCGGGCACCCGGCTGGCCGCCGAGGCGGGCTTCGGCGGCAGCGGCGGCGGCATGAGCGGCGAGGAGAATCTCCAGGCGGTGTGGGCGCCCGACGGCCGCAGCATCGTCTTCACCGCCACGCGCAATCGCAACGTCGAGGCCTACGACTTCTCCAGCCTGCACCTGTACCGGATCGCCGCCGAGGGCGGGGAACCCGAGCCGCTGACCTCGGGCCGCGACAGTTATTCTCAACCTGCCTTCCGTCCCGACGGGCGCGCCTTGTACATGCTCCACACCCGGCGCGATGACAAGCGCCTTTACAGCCTGCGCCGGCCGGCCATGCTCCCCTGGCCGCCGCAAGGCCAGCCGCGTTTGCTCAGCCCCCGCTTCGATCGCTCGGTGGATAGTTACGCTTTCACCCCGGACAGCCGGACGATCTATCTGACCGCCGAGGAGCACGGCCACGACAAGATCTTTATCCTGCCGGCCGAGGGCGGCGAGGCGAAGCTCGCTTTCGAGGTTAGTTCGGGCTGCTATTCGAACCTTGTGATCGCCGAGAAAGCGGCTGAGCCCATTCTCATCGCGAACTTCACGAGCATGATCCAGCCGCCGGAGGTGGTCCGGGTGGATGCGGCCGCCGGCCGCCATCGCGCCCTGACTTCCTTCAGCCGGGAGCGCGCGGCGCGCATGGACTGGCAGCCGCCCCGTCACTTCTGGTTCACCGCCTCCACCGGCCGGCGGATCCACAACATGATCGTGCTGCCGCCCGCCTTCGAGGAATCCAAGAAATACCCCTTGCTGGTGTTCATGCACGGCGGACCGCACAACATGTGGAAGGATCAGTTCTTCATCCGCTGGAATTTCCATTACCTGGCCTCGCCCGGCTACGTGGTCTTGATGACCAACTACACGGGCTCGAGCGGCTTCGGCGAGGAGTTCGCCGACGCCATCAACCGCGATGCCTTGCGCGGCCCGGCCACCGAGATCAACGAGGCGGCCGATGAAGCGATCCGCCGCTTTCCCTTCATTGACGGGCGGCGGCAGGCGGCCGGCGGGGCCAGCTACGGCGGCTATCTGGCCAACTGGATGGAAGGCCACACCACGCGCTATCGCACCATCTTCAACCACGCGGGCCTGACCAACAACGAATCCATGTGGGGCGCCACCGACGGCGGCTACTTCTGGGAGCGCCGCTTCGGCAGCCCGCCCTGGGAGGGAGGCGCGCAATGGCAGGATCAGAATCCGTTCCGCTACGCCGCCCATTTTCGCACGCCCATGTTCATCTCCCACGGCGAGCAGGACTTCCGGGTGCCGATCTCGCAGGCCCTGGAAATCTACAAGCTGCTCCAGCGGCGGCGGGTGCCCGCCCGCCTGCTGGTCTTTCCTGAAGAGAATCACTGGATCCTCAAGGGAGAGAACAACCGCTACCTGTTCCAAGAGCTGTTCGCCTGGCTGAAGAAATATCTGGATCCGGAGACGCCGCCGGCGGGCAACTGAGGGCGGGACTTCGGACCCCGGGAAATCGGGCTTCGGCGGGTTGCGGGCCCGGGGAGGCGTGCGCTTCTGCCGGGTCGTATAATGGTTGCGCGGAAGCAAGCCGTTCAGGCATCGGGGGTGGAAGATGAGCCGACGGGTTCCCTGGCAGGTTCTGCTGGCGGCCTGGTGCGCGACGGCGCTCCTTGCCGCGCAGTACCGAGGCGCTATCAACGAGGAGGTGCTGGACGCCAGCGGCGCCGCAGTGCCTAACGCGCGGATCAAGGTGAAGGCGGCGGCGGTCGGGATCGAACGCGAGGCTGCCAGCAATGAGGAGGGTTTCTTCACGGTGCCGAATCTGCCCGCGGCCGATTACGAGCTGTCGGTCGAGGCGGCCGGCTTCAAGAGCTTTGTGCGCTCGGGGATCCGGCTGGACAGCGATGCGGCGGTGACCCTGAAAGTGCAGCTCGAGGTCGGCGCGTTGAGCGAAAGGATCGAGGTGACCGCGGAGGCGCCCTCGGTCGAGGTCTCCCACGGGGAAGTCTCCCGGCTCATCACGGGCAGCCAGATGCAGAACTTCGCTCTGGCCGGGCGCAACCCTTACTACATGCTGGGAATCGTGCCCGGGGTGGTGTCCCGTTACGGGAATTTCCTGAGCGATTTCCGGGCCACCAGCTATTCCATGGGCGGCTTGCAGATCAACGGGCAGCGCAAGGACACCAATTTCATGACCCTGGACGGGGTCAACAACTCGCGCGTGCGGGACGGCGTGCAGGTGAACAATATCGTCGGGGTGGATTTCATCGAGGAAGTGAAAGTCCTTACCACCCACTACGCGCCGGAGTACGGGCGCACCACCGGGGCTCAGATCAATTTCATCACCCGCCGCGGCACGCGGGAATTTCACGGTTCGCTCTATGAGTTTTTCCTGAGCGATCAATTCGCCGCCAGGCGGTACATCGTAGGGGACAAACCGAGGGTCCGCTACCACAACTATGGAGGAACCCTCGGAGGACCGATCTACGTTCCGGGGAAGTTCAACACCGAGAAAAGCAAGCTTTTCTTCTTCGTCGGCGTGGAGCGCCGCTACCTGGCCGGTGTGAACGCGAAGATCTCGACCGTTCCGGCCACCCAGGAGCGCCGGGGCGACTTCAGCGCCAGCCGCCTGAAGCCCCTGGATCCGGACACCAAGGCGCCCTTCCCGGCAGACTTGATTCCCGCGTCCCGGATCGGCAACCTGGGCGGCGCGCTGCAAAAGATTTACCCCGATCCGAACTACACCGGCCCCGGCGGCAACTATTTCGCGACCCGGGACCAGCCCACCGAGAGCCAGGACGTCTTGTATCGCGTGGACTACAATATCCGCCCCAACTGGCAGCTCACGGTGCGCAGCCTGATCGGGTCCCAGGATTTTACCTCCTGGTTCGACAACACGGGCAATAATATTCCCCTGTTTCAGGTGAACCGGGACCGCCGCGGGAACAACCACCACGTGGGCCTGCAAACCGCCTTCGGCCCGGCCACGGTGAACGAGTTCGGCGTGGGCTACTCCGACTACCGGGAGGATTTCCGCGTGCTGGGGGCCGGGGCGCGCCGCCAGACCTGGGGCATCAACGTTCCGGAGATTTACCCGGGCAACCGCAACGATCGGATTCCGGCCGTCGCCGTCAGCGGCTACACCGGGATCAGCGGATCCGGCCACCCCAGCTACGCGCGAACCCCCACCTTCATTCTGCGCGACAATTTCACGCGCGTGATGGGCGGCCATGTCTTCAAAGCGGGCTTCTACTGGGAGTCCATGAACATGAACGAGCTGAATCAGGCCAACGACAACGGCTCGTTCAGTTTCGGCAATACGGCCGCAAATCCGCGCAATTCGGGGAATTCCTGGGCCAACGCCCTGCTGGGCAATTTCGATGGTTACAGCGAATCCAGTGCGCCGGTGCAGACCATCTACAAAGCCTACAGCCGGGAGTTCTACGCGCAGGATAACTGGCGGGCGCACCGCCGGCTGACGGTCGAATACGGTCTGCGCTACTCTCTGATTTCGCCCTGGTACGCCCGCTGGAACAACCTGGTGGCCTTCATGGAGAAATTCTGGGATCCCGCCAAGGCCCCGCAGGTGGCGGCCAACGGCGTGATCGTTCCCGAGAGCGGCGACGTTTACAACGGCCTGGTGATGCCGGGTCCCGGCTTCCCGAAGGCCGCCCAGGGCCGCATTCCGGAGGCCAATGATCCCGCGGTCACCCGCCTGTTCCGGGGCATACCGCGCGCCTTTCATCCGCTGCGCAAGACGAATTTCCAGCCCCGTCTGAGCTTGGCTTGGGACGTTTTCGGGGACGGGCGCACGGCCCTCCGGGCCGGGGCGGGGATCTTCCACGGCGTCACCGGCATCGCTTACTCCGGCTGGTATCTGGGCGCCCGGCCGCCGTTGGTGAAAAGCGCGACCGTCACCAACGGCCACGCCGACAATCCGGGCAGCGGAATTCCCGTGACGGCCCAGTTCCCGATCGCGCCCGGCGCCCTGCCCGAGCAGTACGAGATTCCCACGGTCTACATTTACAGCTTCGGCGTCCAGCGGCAGTTTCCCTGGCAGATGCTGCTGGAAGCGGGCTACGTGGGCAACGCCGGGCGCCATCTGTCGTTCTCGCGTCCGTTCAACTTCATCACGCCGGAAGTCTTCGCGGCCAACCTGGGCCGGGATCTTCGTCCGTTTCTGCCTTACCGCGGCCTGGACGCCTTCAACATCGTGGAACCGGCCGTGACCTCCAGTTACAACTCCCTCCAGGTGGCGGCCCGCAAGCGAAGCGGGCAGTTCACTTACAGCCTGGCTTACACGCTGGGCAAGATTATCGGCTTCGGCAACGAAGGCGTGGCGGGAGGGGTGCAAGATCCGCGGAACGTGCGGGCCGAGCGGTCGGAATTGGAGGAGAGCCGGCGCCACAACCTCGTGCTGACCCACACCTGGGAGCTTCCCTGGCATCGCGCGCAGCGGGGCCTGCTGGGGCGCCTGGCGGGCGGCTGGAGCATCTCCGGGGTATGGACGGCGAACACGGGCCGCCTGTTCGGTCCCGGCCTGACGGCCGCCCCGCGGCAGGTGGCCACCCGTCCCGACGTGGTGGGCGACTGGCGGCTGCCCGAATCCGAGCGCACCCTGTTCCGCTGGTTCCGGACCGAGGCCTTCGCCCGGCCCAAGGATTTCACTTACGGCAATTGCGGTAAGTGGGTCGTCCGCGGTCCGGGAACGATTGACCTGGGTGCTTTCGCTCTCAAGAGCGTGCGCATTCGGGAGGGCCTGAATGCGCAGTTGCGCGTGGAGGCCTTCAACGCCATGAATCACATGAACCTGGACGGTGTCAACACCACCCTGGGTCATGCCGCCTTCGGGCAGATCAACAGCGTCGGCTCCCAGCGTTACTTGCAGCTCGGCGCGAAACTTCAGTGGTGAGGGCCCCGGCCGGGCGGCGCTATCCGGCGGACTCCCAGACCCGCAGGCCGAAGCGGCTCAGGAAGATGGGAATGTGGCGGTAGCGGGAGTCGGCCGCCTCGATCTCGCGGATCATGGCTCGCTTGGCTGCGCGGTCCGGCCCGCTCAGCAGGCTGAGCGAGCCGCCTGAGCCGCCCGCCCCGTTGACCTTCCAGCCCAGGGCGCCGTGGGCGCGCGCGATCTCGATGATGCGCCGGTGATGCGGCCCCACCAGCGCGGGGTGCAGGCCGGCCTGCGCCTCGGTGTTCTCGATCATCGTCCGCCCCAGGGCGGCGAAGTCGCCCGCGTAGAGCGCATCGCGCGATTTCTCGGCCGTGGCCCGCAGGGGCGCAAGCTGGGGCGCTTCCGCTCCGGCGTTCTCCAGCGAGCGGATCACCATCTGGTGGACCTCCGAGGAGGCGTGCGCCTCGCCCACGAAAATCAGCGCCAGGCGCGCCTCCAGCTCCCACCAGACGGCGTCCGGCAGGCGGATCGGGCTGACCGCCGCGTGCGGGTAGCGGAACATCTCGATGTAGTTGATGCCGCCGTAGGCCGAGGCGATCTGGTCCTGGATGCCGCATTGCTGGCGGAGCATCTCGGTCTCGATCTTCTGGGCGGCCAGGGCCACCTCGTGGGCCGTCATGCGCCCGGGAGTCAGCCAATCCAGCGCGCCGATCAAAGCCACGCTGACCGCCGCCGAGGTGCCGGTCGAGGCGCCGGCCGGCGCTTCGCTGTGGATCCAGACCTCCAGGGCGATCCCCTCGGGCACGCCCATGTACTCGATGGCGGCTTCCAGCAGCGGGTGCTTGTCGTAGACGCCGCGGGGCGGCGCGATGCTGTAGCGCTGGCCGTAATCTTCGGCGTGGATGAGGATGCGCCGGGCTTCGCCCCGATGCTCGCGCACGCGCACCTGCACTTCGGCGTAGGGGTAGACCGCGATGTTGAATACCTTGCCCTGCCCGGCGAACCAGGTGTCGGTCCAGCCGCCGTTGTCGCAGATGCGGATGGGGGCGGCCGCGTTGACCACCCGCAGCAGCCTGCCCGTCGAGCTCACCGGAACTGGTAGACGCCCGGCGCGGGCAGCGGCGGGGCCTCGATGGCGGCCTGGTAGCCGAACTCCTTGGGCATCAGGTCCTGCTGGGAGGCCATAATCTGCTCCCAGGTGATCTCCTGGCCCGAGTAAGCCGACTCGCGCGCCATGATGCAGGTCATGGTGCTCTCGGCCACCGCCAGGCCGTGGTTGATGTAGGGACCGTCGCCCAGGATGCTCTTGACCATGTCTATGTGCTCCTGGACCTGGCCGTTGATGCCCTTGGTCCCCAGGTCGGTGCCGTTGGAGCGGCCCTTGGAGCCCACGATCAGATCGTCCACCTTGCGATAGCAGCCCTGTGGATACTGGCGGCAGTGGCTGGAGTAGTGCACCCCGTTGGGGTAGACGAAATCCGAAGCCAGGTGATCGTAGATGTTGCCGTAGAGCTCCTCGCGGGGGCGCCAGGCGGCGCCGCCGGAAGCCACCACGCGCGCCGGGTGCGTCCCCATCACCCAGTTGATGAAATCAATGTTGTGAAAGTGCTGCTCGACGATCTGGTCGCCGCAGAGCCAGAGGAACGAGTACCAGTTGCGATGCTGCCACTCCATGTCTCCCCACTTGGGGTCGCGCGCCTTGGCATGCATCACCGGACCGCTCAGGTAGTTCGAGTACAGGGCCAGGATTTCCCCGATGGCGCCGTCCTGGATCTTCTGCACGGTCTCGATGTACTCGCGCGAGGAGCGCCGCTGAGCGCCGGACATCACCGTCAGTTTCTTTCCCTCGGCCTTGCGCGCGGCGGCCATGAAGCGCCGGCAGCCGACCGCGTCGGTGGCCACCGGCTTCTCGGTGAAGACGTGCTTGCCGGCCTCGACGGCGGCTTCGAAATGAATGGGGCGCCAGCCGGGCGGCGTGCAGAGCATGACGATGTCCAGCTCGGAGGCGATCAGTTTCTTGTAAGCGTCGAAGCCGATGAAGCGATGTTCGGGGTCCACCTTGATGCGCTCGGCGAACTGCGGATTGCTCTTCAGTTTGGCCAGGTTGCGTTCCAGATGGTCCTCGAAGAGGTCGGCCATCGCCACCACTTCGACATTCGGGTTGCCGGTGAGAAAGTCGCGCACGGCGCCGGTTCCCCGGCCGCCCACGCCGATCAGCCCTGCTTTGAGCGTGCTCGGCGCCCAGCCGCGCACCAGCTCCGGGCGGACGATGGTGAACGTTGTGGCGCCGGCCCCGGCTTTTCCGAGAAAGGACCGGCGGGAAAGGATCTCCGACATGCTTCCTCCTGTTCAGATGAATTTGTACTGGCCGGGCACGGGCAGGGGCGTCGGCTCCAGCCGGGCGTCGTAACTGAACGCCTTGGGATAGAGGTCCAGTTTCGAGTTCATGACCATCTCCCAGGTGATTTCCTGGCCGGAATAGGCCGCCTCCCGGCCCATGATGCAGGTCATGGTGCTCTCGGCCACCGCCATGGCCTCGTTGATGTACGGCCCGTTGCCCAGGATGCTATTGATCATGTCAATGTGCTCCTGGACGTAGGGGTCTATTCCCTTGGTTCCCATATCCCGGCAGTTGGTTCGGCCCTTGGTCCCCACCAGCAGCTCGCTGACGTTACGGTAAATATGCTTCAGGTTGGGATACTGCCGGCAGTAACTTGACAGGCGGACGCCGTTGGGATACACGAAGTCGGCCGCGATGTGATCGTAAATGTTGCCGTAGACCTCCTCCCGCGGCCGCCAGGCCACCCCGCCCGAAGCCGACACCCGCACCGGGTGCGTCCCCATGAACCAGTTCGCCACGTCAATGTTGTGCAGGTGCTGCTCGACGATCTGATCGCCGCACAGCCAGACGTAGGAGTACCAGTTGCGGTTCTGATACTCCATATCGCCCCACTTGGGATTGCGCTGCCCTTTCTCCCCCGGCCAGTTCGGCCCTTGAAACTGGAGCACCGGCGTACCGATCCAATAGGCGTAGCAGGCCACGATCTCGCCGATCGCTCCCTCGCGCACCTTCTGCCAGGTCTCGACGTATTCGCGCTGCGACCGCCGCTGGGCGCCGGACTTCACGGTCAGCTTCAGCTCCTCGGATTTCTTGGCCGCCGCCATGAAGCGCCGGCAGCCCACCGGATCGGTGGCGAAAGGTTTCTCGCAGAAGACGTGCTTGCGGGCCTCGACGGCGGCCTCGAAGTGTTCCGGCCGGTAGCCCGGCGGGGTGGCCAGCAGCACGATGTCAATCTCGGAGGCCAGCACCTTCTTGTAGCCGTCGAAACCCACGAAGCGGTGTTCCGGGCTGACTTTGACCCGGTCCGCGATCTTGGCGTTGCGCGGCGACTCCTTGAGCTGGCGGTAAGACTTCTCCAGGCGGTCCTCGAAGATGTCGCACATGGCGACGAATTCCACGTTAGGGCAGCCGTTCAAAATGTTCTCCACCGCCTGGGTGCCGCGCCCGCCGCAGCCCACCAGGCCGGCGCGCAGAGTGGCCGCTCCCACCGCGCGCACCTGCTGCGGTTTCACGATCAGGAAGGCGGAGGCCGCCGAACCCCGGGCGGCCGAAGATTTCAAGAAGGACCTTCGGGAGACTGGTTCATTCGGCATGGGAGACGTTCCTCAGGCAGCCTATTGTATCCCATGACCGCGGTCCGTCAAGCCCCGCCCGCGGTTGGAGAACTTCCTCCGGGCCTGCGCCCCTCAACCCGCGCCGTGCTTTTCGAACCGGCCGTCGGCCAGCCGCCGTCGCCGGTCGGCTTTGGCGAACCAGCCGGTGCGCCTCACCCGGTAGCAGTCGAACTCGGGCACGTAGGGTTTGATATCCAACAGCGGAGTGCCATCCAGCATATCCACGTCGGCCACAGTCAGCAGGCCGCCTTCCACGCGCAACAGCCTCACCGCCGACATGCCGATGGCGTTAGGACGGCAGGGCGCTCGGGTGGCGAACAGGCCGCGCTCGGTCTGGTCCAGGTACGGAACCACTCGCAGGCGGGCCTTCGCGGCCCGGTCGAACCAGTACAGCAGCCAGATGCGCTCGAAGCCCTCCAGATCCTTCAAACCGGCGCGGTATTTTTCGAAGATCCTTACTGTTCCTCGGGTTCCCTCGGCGCGTCGGGGCTGGATGGGCGTTTGCGCCGCCTCCCGGAACGGCGTGCGGATCACGCCGATGGGTTTGAAACGAGGCATTCTGGCCGGCGGCATGTCCTTTATTGTGCCCCAGGACCGGGCCGCCGGCGCCGCCGCCGGTCGCTGTTCGCCGTTCGGCCCGGGGGCGCGGCCGCAGCGGCAGCTTCGCCCGGCCGCCGGCGGCCGCGATTGGCGACCGGCGCGTGGATCCCGCCTGCGCGCGCCTCAGGCGCCCTCAGCCTGCTCGGAGGCTTTGGCTCGGCCGGAGAGCTCCGCCAGCCGCTGGGTGACCGCCTCTAGCTGCGCCCGGAGGCATTCCGCGCGGTGTTTGAGAAACTCTGTCTCGGTCTGTCCCGGAGGCGCCGCGGCCGGCCGGCCAAAACGCATCCAGCCGGGTAGTCCTGTGACCCGGAACATGTTGCGCCGGCCGTGCCCGGCCCCGCCGCACCACCAGCTCTGGCCGCCGCCGAATCCGAATCCCACGGCCGGGTTGGTGTAGCCGGGAGAACCGAACCCTGCGCAATAGCCGGCTCTCCTGCCGGTCATGGGCCCCACCGCGGCCGGTCCGCGCCGATTTCCCAAAGGCATCTTGAACCTCCTGTTGGCTGTGAAAGTCGCCGCTTCTTCAGCGGTTGCCGCGGCGTCCACGCCCGAATCCGCGGCCGCGGCCTGGGCCGCCCGCCCGGCCGCCCCGAATTCCTGGGGCGGAGTCCTCCGGACGCGCCGCCCGGGCGCCGGCGCCGGGCTGAGCCTGACGCCGGCAAGGCCCGCCGCCACGGCCTGTTTGCGGGCCCCTTCGCTCGGGCCCGGCGCCATCTTGCATGGGCATGATCAAGCGTCCTTTCGGCGGCGCCTGTGGGCGCCGCCTCGCGAAATAGGTGCTATCTACACCTATTATCCGCCGCCTCCGCGCCCTTGTCAAGCCTCGTTCCCCTTCCGCCTTTCCCGCCCCCCGGCTGCGGCCCGCTTTCCCTGGTCTTCAGTACTCCAGCCGCAAGGCGAATTGCAGGATGCGCGGATCCGCCGCCGAGGTGATGCGCATGAAGTTGCTGCTGGTCACCGTGCTGTTGGGATTGCCCAGGTTCACGTTGTTGAACAGATTGAAGGCCTCGAAGCGGAACTGCCACTTGAAGCGTTCCGCCAGGGCGAAGTCCTTGTGCAGGCCGAAATCGGTGTTGAAGGAGCGCGGTCCGCGGAAGCTGTTGCGCCCCAACGTGCCGTAGGCGCCCAACTCGTTCACCTTGAAGGCGGCCTTGTTCAGGTACTGGACCGCCAGGGCGCCGTGGTCGCGATCGCCCGGGATGTAGGGATCGCCGATCATGTCCGCCCGCTGGCCGCCCTGCCCGGTGCGGGCGTTGTCCTGCCCGCTGAGCACCGTGAAGGGGAAGCCGCTGCGCCAGGCGACGATCGAGGTGAGCGACCAGCCGCCCAGCAAGAAGCGGGCCAGCCGGCGGTCGAACCGCAAGGGCAGCTCCCAGATGCCCGAGAGGTTGAAGACGTGGCGCAGGTCGTAGTCGGCCGGGCCGCGATCGAACCGCTGGTTGCGCGGATCGGTCACGCTCACGCCGTTGCCTTTGTTGGCCGAGCCCTGGTTGTTGTCAATCGTTTTGGCGAAGGTGTAGTTGGCCAGCAGGGTGTAGCCGCCCGTGAACCGCCTCTCCGCCGTCCACTGCATCGAGTGATAGCTCGAGTTGCCCGCCGGCTCGACGATCACCATCGAGGCGTAGTAAGGATACAGGGGCCGGCGCTGGTTGGTGGTCGCCGTGCTGGCTTTCGGGTCGGGCCAGGGGGCGTTGAAGTCCCGCCCGCTGACCAGGGCGGTTCCTTTCGAGCCGGCGTAAGAGCCGCGGCCCACCCAGCCCGCGGGCAGTTGGCGCTCCAGCGTGAGGTTCCAGGACTGCACGTAGGGATTGCGCAGATCGCCCGCGTACAGGAAGGCGGTCATGGGCAGGACGAACTTGGCGTCCCGGCCAGGGTTGAGGACCTCGGTGCCCACTGCGTCGAAGCCCACCACCCGGAAGGGATTGCCGCCCGGGAAGTTGGCGTAGGGATTGGCGATGGTGTCGTTGGCTGCGCCGTACAGCTCGACTACCGGGCCGAAGGGCGCCTGGGTGGCCGCGCTGTTGGTTTGCAGCGTGTTCAGCCGGTCGTAGAAAATGCCGTAGCCCAGGCGCAGGCTGGTCTTGCCGTCGCCGGTGAGATCGTAGGCCAAACCCAGCCGCGGCCCCAGGTTCGACCAGGTAATCGGATAGCCGCCGTCGGGCACGCCCGGGTCGCCCGGATAGAGGATGCCCGGCGGCGCGTTGACGAAGCGCGTGGACCGGGCGTTGTAGCCGCCCCAGATCGCAAGGCGCCCCAAGGTATCGGTGTTGGGCAGGAAGGGCTCCCAGCGCAGGCCCAGGCTCAGCGTCAGCCGGCGGCTCATTTTGATGGTGTCGTTGGCGAACAGGCTCACGATCTGGAAGCGCGTGGTCTTGAACTCGCCCACGCCCTGCACCAGCCGCTCCAGCCGGCCGATGAGGAAGTCGGCTACGTCGTAGCCGGTGTAGGGCGCGCTATGCTGCCAGCGGAATTGTCCTTGAGCCCGGTAGTTGTTCACCACGTCGCCCAGGGCCCAGTGATACTCGCCGCCGAAGGCCAGGCTGTGGCGGCCCCGCGTCCAGCGGGTGGTGTTTCCGATCTGGTATTCCTTGCGGATGAAGTTATTGGTGTCTCCCGTGTTGATGCCGCTGATGGTCTGGAACGTCATGTGGTACTGGTAGAAGCGGTCTACGGTGATCTTGACGCCCAGATCGGGCCAGCCTTTCTCGGGATAGACGTGGGCGGCGGGCCCGTCGGTGGTGTTGTAACTGAAAATGGTCTGATTGAGCAGCGTCGGCGAGACCACCCATTGGGCGTTGGCCACGTAGCTGGTGTTGCGCCAGTCGCGTATGTCGGTGTTCTCCAGATAATTGCGCGGATTGAGATTCCCCGGCTGATGGGCCCGTGACCAGAAGCCGCGGCCGGAAAGCCGGAATCCCGAGCCGAACTGCTGGTCCATCTTGGCCAGATACTGGTCGTCGTCATAGTTGGCCACGTTGGTGATGGTGACCAGCCGGCCCTGCGCCGGGGCGGGGATGTAGTTGTCAATGAAGAATTTCGTTCCGGGGAAGAAGCGGGAGGGCGGCACCAGGTTGCCGGGGAAGACGCCGCCCAAGGGATCGCGCAGGGCGCGAGTCAGCTCGGAGAAGTCCCCCGCCCGCTCCTTGGGCGTCAGCACGTTGACGAAGCTGGAGGTGGGGCGGCGGCGGATGCGCGTTCCCTGGTAGGAGCCGAAGAAGAAGGTTTTGTCACGGCCGTTGTAAACGCCCGGCAGCAGGACGGGCCCGCCCCCGGTCAGCCCGAACTGGTTGCGCTTGAGGCCGTCGTCCTGCTTCTCGTTCGGCCGGCCCGGCTTGGCGGGCGCGAAGAAGTTGGCCGCATTGAGGTTGTTGTTGCGCAGATACCAGAAGGCCGCCCCGTGCAGTTCGTTGGTGCCCGACTTGGTCACGGCGTTGACGATGCCCCCGGACTGGCGGCCGAATTCGGCGCTGAAGTTATTGGTCTGCACGCTGAATTCCTGGAGGGCGTCCGGATTGGGCATCGGGTTGGGCGCGTTGTTATAGTGGTCGTTGTTCTGCCCGCCGTCCAGGATGTAATTCGTGGTATTGCCGCGGTTGCCGTTCACCGATACCGGCACCACCCCCGGATAGGTGGTTCCCGAGGTGACGCCGCTGCCTTGATACAGCGATACTCCCGCCACCAGGCGCATGAGCTGCACCGGATCGCGTCCGTTCAGCGGCAGCCGTTCTACTCGCCGCTGGTCCACCACCGTGCGCAGGGTGGCGTCCTCGGTGTTGACCGTGACCACGTTGGCCGCCACCTCGACGGATTCGCTCAACTGGCCGACCTGCAAGGTCACGTCCACCCGCACGACTTCGTTGACTTGCAGTCGGATGTCGGCCGCCTCGAAGCGCTTGAAGCCGGGCGCTTCGGCCGAGAGCCGGTAGAGGCCCACCGGCAAGGTGCGGATGGTGTAAGTTCCCAGTTGGTTGGTGACCCCGCTATAGGTGGCGTTGGTGCCCGCGTTCTGCACCGTGATCTTGGCCCCCGGGATGACCGCCCCGGTGCTGTCGGTGACCACCCCGGCGATCGTCCCGGTGGTTTCCTGAGCGTGGAGCGGCAGGCCGGCCGGCAGGGCCGCCAGAGCCGCCCAAAGGACAGTGGCTACCCGGAAGGACCTCCGGGCGCCGGACTGCACTCCGGATCGAGGCATCTTACCCTCCTGGCTTTGTTTCAGACCGGGCGCGACGTCGCCCTGGCCGGCGAGCCGGGAGCCGCCGGCTGGCGCCGCGGGATCGGCGTTGCGGCCGGATCACAACTAGGTTAGTATATCGTATGCAAGTGCGTACGCTCCGTCCACTCCGCCCTTCTGCCTGCCCGCGGTTTTCCCCGCCGGGCGGCCCCGGGCGCTTCCTGGGAGGCCCATGAAACCGGCACGCACGCGCGACGGCTCGCTTCGCCGCAAGGCTTACCAGTTCATCCAGCAACAGGTCCTCAGCGGGCGGCTCCGCGCCGGCTCGGCTATCTCCGAGGTCGGCTTGGCCAGGCAGATCGGCGTCAGCCGCACTCCCGTCCGGGAAGCCATCGGCCAACTGGTCGCCGAGGGGTTCCTCGAACAAATCCCGGGCCGCGGGGCGGTCGTTATCCAGCCCGAGCGCGAGGACATCATCGAGCTGTACGAACTGCGCGAAGCCCTGGAGGTTTATGCCGTCGGCAAGGTCGCCCGGCGGCGCCTGCTCTCGGCCGATCTGGCCGCCTTGCGCGCCGCTTGCGAGGAAATCCGCACCATGGCCGACGGGCTGCGCCGCTCCGGCCGGGAGCGGCTGGACGAGGCCGAGATGCAGCGCTTCCTGGCCACCGACCTGCGCTTCCACGTGCTCCTGCTGCGCATGGCGGGCAATCGCCGCATGATGAAGGTGGTCGCCGACACCCGCCTGCTGACTCGGGTGTTTTCCTACCGGCGCGAGGGCCACGACGCCGCCCTGCTGGATCGCATCTACCAGTACCATCACGGCGTTCTGGAGGCAGTCGAGGCCGGCGACGCCCCGGGCGCCATGGAGCGGCTGGGCGAGCACATCCGGGTGAGCATGCAGGAGCGGCTGGAGACTTACGAGCGCTGGGAGCGGGAACACGAGTTGAACCGCATCATGCCTCTGCCCCCTTCGGTCCTGGTCCAACTGGAGCCCGTGGGCGGGACCCCGCCGGCGCCTCCCAAGCCGCGGGCCCGCTCAGGCGCCGGGCGGGCCGCCCCCTGAGGCCGATCCCCCCGCGTCGCCCGCTGGGGGGCCTTGGGGGGCCGGCCCTGTTATAGTGGGCTCTGGATGCGAAGCACGCGCGGTCTGCTGCTGCTGGCCATGGCGGGCATCCTCGGGGGGGTAGCGGCCACTTACTATCACCAGAGGAAAAGCCAGGCCCGGCAGGCTCCCGCGCCGCCGCCGCCCCTGCCCCAAGGCGTAGGCGCGGCTGCGCGGGACTGGCAGTGGTCGCGCAACATCGGCAGCCGGCCGGGCGTCGAGGTCCGCGCCCGCCATTTCCGCCAGCTTCAGGATCCCGACCGCATCGAACTCGAGCAGGTTGAGCTGCGCCTCTACCATAACGACGGTTTGCGCTTCGATCTGGTCCGCTGCGCGCACGCCACCTTCCATCCTTCGCAGGCCGTCCTTTATTCGGACGGCGCCGTCGAGATCACCATGGGCGTGCGCACCGAGGGGCCGCAGGGCCGCCTGGTTTCGATCCGCGCTTCCGGCGTCAGCTTCGACAGCCGCACCGGGCGCGTCGCCACCGACCGGCCGGCCGGGTTCACCTTCGATCAGGGCGAGGGCGCCGCGGTAGGCGCCTCCTATGATCCGGCCTCCCGTGAGCTGCACCTGCGCAGCCGCGTCGAGTTACTTTGGCGCGGCCGCGGTCCTGAGAGCCGCCCCATGAAGCTCGAGGCTCAAGAGCTGGTGTACAGGGAGGCTGATTCGCTGGTCGTGTTGTCCGGTTGGGCCCGGCTCACCCGCGGAACTGCCGTCTTGGAGGCGGCCGAGGCGGTGGTCAGCCTCCAGGAAGGCGCCATCCGCCAGGTCGAGGCCAACAACGCTCGCGGGCGGGATGCCGAGCCGGGCCGCCTGCTGGAATACTCCGCCGACCGGCTCTGGATGACCTTCACGCCCGCCGGCGAGCTGGAGAAGCTCACCGCCGAGGGGCGGGCGCGCCTGGTCTCGACGGCCGAATCCGGGCGCCTTACGGTAGACGCCGCTCGGCTCGATCTGGAGTTCCAGGCCGAGGCCCGGACCAGCACCCTGCGCCGCGCGCTGGCCACCGGAGGGGCCGGGCTGGAATCCGAGCCGCTGGCGCGGCCGGGTGTCCCGCCGCCCGAGAGCCGCCGGTTGCAGAGCGAGGTCATCCAGGTGCTCATAAGGGCCGGAGGCAAGCAGATCGAGCGGGTGCAGACGGAAGCTCCCGGGCGCATCGAATTCATTCCCAACCGGCCCGAACAGCAGCGGCGATCGCTGGAGGCCGAGCGCCTTTGGATTGACTACGCCGAGGGCAACCACGTCCGCTCCCTGCGCGCCGTGGGCGTGGCCACGCGCACTGAGCCCGACCCGGCCCGCCGCGAGGCCCGCCAGGCCGCCCCGCTGGAGACCTGGAGCCGCGACCTGCTGGCCGAGTTCGATCCCAAGACCAGCCGCCTGCTGCGGATCGAGCAGTGGAACGACTTCCGCTATCGCGAGGGGGCCCGCCAGGCGCGCGCCGAGCGGGCGGTCTTGGACCAGACCGCCGAGCGCATCCTGCTGGAAGGGACGGCGCGTCTTTGGGACGAGAGCGGCTCGGTGGCGGCGGATCGGCTGGAGCTGGACCAGACCAGCGGCGACCTCGCGGCCCAGGGGCGCGTCTCGGCCAGCCGCCGCCCGGAGCGCAAAGGCCAGTCCTCGGCGCTGCTCTCCAACGAAGAGAACCTGGAGGCGCAGGCCGACCGCATGACGAGCTTCGAGCGCCGGCGCAAGGCGATCTTCGAGGGCCGCGCCCTGCTTTGGCAGCGGGCCAACCGGCTGGAGGCGCATCGCATCGAGATAGACCGCCTGGAGCGCCGCCTGACGGCGCTGGGCGACGTGCGCAGCCAGTTTGCCGAGCAGCCTAAAGATCCCAAGGCCCCGGCGCGGCGGGCGCCCGCCTTCGTGGCGGTGACCGCCGGCCAGTTGGTCTACACCGAGCAGGATCGCCTGGCGCGCTACACCGGGGGCGTGCGCTTGCGCCGCGGGGATCTTGAAATCGAGGCCCCCGAAATCCGCGCCTGGCTCCGGGAGGCCGGCGCCGACTCGGCCCTGGATCATGCGCTGGCCCAGGGAGGCGTGCGCATCCTCTACTCCGAGCCCGGACGCGAGCGCCGAGCCGCGGCCGAAAACGCCGAGTATTACACGGCCGGCGACAAAGTGGTGCTCTACGGCGGCGCTCCCACGCTGGCCGACAGCCTGCGCGGCCAGACCCGCGGCCTGCGATTGACTTGGCTGGCGCGCGATGATAGTTTCGAGGTGGAAGGCGCCGAGAGTCGCCCGGCCCTCAGCCGCGTCCGCCGCCCCTAGAGCTCATGCGCACGCTGGAAACCCAAGAGATCGCGAAGTCCTACCGGCGCCGGCGCGTGGTGGACGACCTCTCGATCTCGGTCGGGCAGGGCGAAGTGGTGGGGCTGCTGGGACCCAACGGGGCGGGCAAGACGACCTCCTTTTACATGATCGTGGGGCTGGTTCTGCCCGACTCGGGGCGCGTGTTGCTGGACGGGCAGGATATCACCTCCCTGCCCATGTATGAGCGGGCCCGGCGCGGCATCAGTTACCTGCCCCAGGAGCCCTCGGTGTTCCGCAAGCTGACGGTCGAGGAGAATCTGGCCGCCATCCTGGAAATGCTGCCGCTCACCGCCGGCGAGCGCCGGGCGCGCCTGAACCGGCTCATCGAGCAGATGGGCCTGGAAAAGGTGCGCCGCAGCAAGGCGTACCTGCTTTCGGGCGGGGAGCGCCGGCGGGTCGAGGTCGCCCGCTCGCTGGTGCTCCAGCCGGCGTTTCTGCTGCTGGACGAGCCCTTCTCCGGCATTGACCCGATCCAGGTGCTCGAGCTTCAGCGGATCATTTTCGATCTGAAACGTTCCGGCATCGGCATCCTGGTCACCGATCACAATGTGCGCGAGACCCTGGCGGTGACCGACCGGGCTTACATCATCCATAACGGGCGCATCTTCCGGGCGGGCACGCCCGAGGCTCTGGGCGCCGACCCGGAGGTCCGGCGCGTCTACCTGGGCGAGAGTTTCAACCTGGGCGTGGAGGCCCGCCCCCTGGCGGATTGAAGGCATGCGCCTGCGGAGCGCGCAAGGCAAGCTCAAGGTCCAGCACAGCATCCTGGAAGGGTTGCGCGAGGTCCTCGAACGGCTGCTGGCCGCCAACCCCTCCATCCGCGCCATCATCCCCGGCGTGATCCGTCCCGTGCGCGACGCGCGCGGGCCGCTGCGCTTGCGGCTCACGGTTCCCACCTCCAACGGCTGGAAGGCCCTGGCTTACGCCGCCGGGGCGCGCCAGGAGCTGTTCATCAGCACCTCGCTCGGCAAGGACCGGCTCGAGGAGGCCCTCGAGCGGGCGTTGAAGAAGGATTGAGGCGGCCCGGCAGGGCGGGCACGGCGGGCGCGCGGACGAGGCGGCCTTCGCCGCCGAGCTCAGCCGCTCCAGCTTTGGGCGACGTACTCGCTTGCCGGCGCCGGGCACGGGGTTCCGACTGCCGGTCCCAACGGCTCGGCCTCGGGCCGGCACTGCCGCCAGCCCTCCAGCAGCGTGCCCAACAGCCCGGCGACCTCCGACAGGGGAGGGTCGGATTGGTTCAGGTGCGCCTCGATCAGCCGCCGCTGCATGTAGTCATAAAGTTCCGCCAGGCTGCGGCTGAGCGCACCCCCGGCCTCGTGGTTGATCGAGAGCGCCAGTTCGGTCAGGATCCCGTGCGCCCGGCTGATCTGCCGGGACCGGCCCGGGATGTCGCCCTCGGCCAGGCAGCGGCGCGCTTCCGCCACCGCCTCCAGCGCCGCCTGGTACAGGATCCGGATCAGCTCCAGCGGATCCGCCGAAAGGATTTTGCTTTCCAGATACGCGTCGCGAGCCTCGAACGACATGAATTCTCCTCGGGCGGACGAGCTGACCCCATCCGCCGACCGGCCGCCGGTCCGCGCTTCATTTCTCGACCCGAAGCAGACTGAGATCTTGCGCCATGCGCAGGACCAGCTCGGGCGGGATCTGCCGGATGACCTCGTTGGTCTTGCGATCCACGATGCGCACCACCGGCCGGCGCGTCTCCCGGTCCACCGCAAAGGTCAGTTCCTGGTTCTGCCCGAACAGCTCGGCTGCGTTCAATGCCTTGACCGCCTGGATCAGGTCCCGGTGTTCGGAAAGCTTCTCGATCGGCAAGGGAGCTGCGGCCGCGGCCAGCGGCTGTCCCAGCGAGTGCAACGAATCAATGTTCACGCCGCCTCCTTCGGCCCCGCCGGCGGCGGAAGGGGCTCGCCCCGGCCGGGACCCGGGTGAAGGCTCACCCGTGTGGACTTATCGGACGCGGCGGGGAAGGTTTCAGTCCCAGGCGCGGGACCGGCGCGCCTCAGCCCTGCGGAAGCAGCTCCCGGAAGCTGCCCGCCTGCCCCTCGATCTTCTTCTGGAGCAGCATCAGGGCGTAGATCAACTGCTCGGGCCGGGGCGGGCAGCCCGGTACGTAGACGTCCACCGGGATCACCTGATTGACTGGGATCAAGGCGTAATTGTTGTACACCCCGGTCGAGGTCGCGCAGGCCCCCATCGAGATCACCCACTTGGGCTCGGGCATCTGCCGGTAAAGCTGCCGGATCACCGGGGCCATCTTGTTGGAGACCCTCCCCGCGATGATCATCAGGTCCGATTGCCGCGGCGAGCCCCGGAAGACCTCGGCCCCGAAACGGGCCACGTCGAAGCGGGAGGCGCTCATGGCCATCATCTCGATGGCGCAGCAGGCCAGCCCGAACGTCATGGGCCAGATCGAGTTCTTCCGGGCCCAGTTGACCACCCGATCCAGCCGGGTCGTCGCCACTGCGCCGGAGAGGAAGCCGAACTCGTCGGCGTCAATCCGGGCAAACAGCTCCTCGGGGGCGCGGGCTGCGCGCTTCACCCATTCGTCCTGCGCCGGACGGCCGCTCTGCATGTCTTTATTCTCCCACGCCGGAGCCTCCAGCGGCTCGCTGCCCCGCCCGATAGAATTTTATAGAGCGCTGCGCCCTCCGGCAGGTTGGCCCTGCCGGGCCGCCGCCGGGAGATTGCCCAGCTTGACGCCCAGCGAACCGGTTCGTTTTTCGCCCGCCGCCAGTCATGAAGAAGCCCTGGCTCGCGCGGCCGAGCTCTGGGGCATCTTGCCGGAGTACCAGGACGTGCTGGGCGAACGGCACCCCACTTCGCCCGAGACGCAGAGGGCGCTGCTGGCCGCCCTGGGCGTGCCGGCCGATGACCGCGAGGGGCTGGAGCAAGCCATCCAGAGGCGCCTGCTGGAGGAGTGGTCCCGCCCCACCCCGCCCGCCGTGGTGGCGCTGGCCGGCGCCCGGCAGATTCCCGTGAACTTGCCGGCGGAGTACCGCCAGGGCCGGCTCTCGCTGACCATCCGGCGCGAGGACGGCTGGAAACAGCAGCGCCGGGTCTCGATCGCCGAGCTGGCCGAGCTCGGGCGAGCCGAGTTGTGCGGGCGCACCTATATCCGCTTCGCCGCGCCCTTGCCCGAAGGCCTGCCCCTGGGCTATCACCAATTGCGCCTCTCGGCGGCCGCCCCCGGGCGCAGGATGGCCGCTCGCGCGCAGCTTGTGGTCTGTCCCGATCGGGTTTATGCCCCTCCGGCTTGGGACGGTCAGGGCCGGGGCGTCGGGCTGGCCGTCAGCCTTTACAGTTTGCGCTCCGCCCGAAACTGGGGTTGCGGAGACTTCACAGACCTGGAGGCGCTGATTGACTGGCTGGCCGAAAGCGTCGGGGTGAGCTTTGTGGGATTGAATCCCCTGCACGCCATCGCCAACCGCCAGCCCTACAACACCAGCCCCTACCTGCCTACTTCGATCTTCTACCGCAACCCGATCTATCTGGACGTGGAGCGCGTCGAGGATTTCCAGCGCTCGGCCCGGGCCCGCCGCTGGCTGGAGCGGGCCGAGGTCCGCCAGGAAATCGAGGCCCTGCGGGCGGCCGAGTTCATCGAGTACGAGCGCGTTTACGCGCTCAAGCTCCGGGCGCTCAAGCTGGCGTTTGGGGAGTTCCTGCGGAGGGAAGTGCGCCGCGGCGGTCCTCGCGCCCGGCAGTTCGAGGCCTGGCGGCAGGGCGAAGGCGAGCTGCTGGAACGCTTCGCCCTTTACTGCGCGCTGGAGGAATGGATTCGCGCCCGGCATCCCGGCGTTTGGGTCTGGCCCGAGTGGCCGGCGGCCTACCGGGACCCGGGGTCGCGCGCCGTGGGGGAGTTCGCTAAGAAACATTGGCGACTGGTTTTGTTCTACCAGTACCTCCAGTGGCAGCTCGAACTCCAGCTCGCCGCCGCCCACCAGCACGCCCTCCGCCGCCGCCTCCGCCTCGGCCTCTACCACGACCTGGCCCTGGCCACCGACCGCTGCGGGGCGGATTTCTGGGCCTACCGCTCTCTCTACGTCCCCGGCTGCCGGGTGGGCGCTCCGCCGGACGATTTCTCCCCTAACGGCCAGGACTGGGCCTTCCCGCCCCTGGATCACCAGCGCCTCCGCCGGACCGGCTACCGGCTCTTCCTTCAGTCCATCCGCCGCAACTGCCGGCACGGCGGCGCCCTGCGCATAGACCACGTGATGCGGCTGTTCCGGCTGTATTGGATCCCCGAGGGGCGCAGCCCCGCCGAGGGCGCCTACCTCCGCCAGCCCCACGAGGAACTCTTGCCCCTCCTGGCCTTGGAGAGCGTGCGCAACAAGATCGTCCTGATCGGAGAGGACCTCGGCACCCTCACTCCGGAAATCCGCGCCGAGCTGGAGCGCTGGGGCCTGTTGGGCTATCGCGTCCCCTACTTCGAAAAGCACCCGGACGGCCGCTTCCGCCGCCCGGAGCATTACTCCGAGCAAGCCCTGGTCTGCTCCACCACCCACGACCTGCCCACCCTGGCGGGATTCTGGCTGGGCCGGGACGTCGAGGCCCGCCGCCGCGCCGGTCTGATCGAAGAGGAGAGCCGGCGCCGCCAGCTCGCCGAGCGGGCCCGCGACAAGCAGAGGCTGCTCGAGCTGCTGCTGGAACTCGGCCTGCTCCCGGACTGGCATCCTCGCCGGGCCGAGCTGGCCCCGGAATTCAGCGGCGAGCTGCACTACGCCATGGTGGGACTGGTCTGTCTGGCGCGCTCCCGACTGGCGGTCCTCACCATCGAGGACTTGTTCAAGGAGACCGAGCAGCAGAACCTGCCCGCCTCCACCTGGCAGCATCCCAACTGGCGGCGCAAGGTGAGGTTCGCCCTGGAGGAGCTGGACACGGCACCCTTCGCCCGCGATTGCACCGCCATGTTTCGCCGCTGGCTGGAGAGCACCGGCCGCCGCGCCGGCTGAGCCCGCCACCGCCGGCCGGGCTTTGCAAGCGGCTGGAATTCGTGCACAATACTCTACATGGCTCAGGTTCTGGCGGCGCGCCCCTGGGCGGCGTGGGTCCGCGCGGCCGGGTTGGCCTGGTGGCCCATTGATACCCTGCTCAGCGCCTACTTGGCCGGCGTCGGCCTGCTGGTGTTCTGGAACCGCGCGCGGGTTCCCATGGCCGGGGCCTTGCTGGCGCTGCACGCCGCGGGGCTGGCGCTGATCTTGCTGGCGGCGTGGGCGGACCGCTTTCGAACCTCGCCCGCGGTATGGGTCTTCCGCCATTGGTATCCGCTGCCCTACTTGGCGGCCTGCTACCGTGAGATGGCCATTCTGATCCCGGCCGTGCGGCGGGTGGATTTCGACGCGGTCATGGCTCGCTTGGATTTGGCGCTGTGGGGCGTTTACCCCAGCCTGTGGGTGGAGCGCCTCTACCGGGCCTGGCTGACGGAGTTGCTGCAACTGGCCTACGCCCTGTTTTTCGCGGCCGTGCTCGGAGTGGCCTGGCTACTGTGGCGCCGGGGAAGGCTCGAGGAGTTCCGCTACTATGCCTTTCTGCTGTCGCTGGGCTTCCTGAGCAGCTACCTGGGCTATTTTCTGGTGCCCGTGCGGGGGCCGCGCTTCTGGCTGGCGCCTGTTGAGCGCGTGCCGCTGGAAGGGTTGTGGCTGTTCTCCGGCGTGCGCGGCCTGCTGGACCGGCTGGAGTCCAGCCACTGGGACTGCTTCCCCTCCGGTCATGTGGCGATGACGCTATTGGCTTGCTGGGCGGCGCGGCGGATCTCCCCTGGGCTGGGCTGGGTCTACGGCCTTTACGCCGCTTGCACGCTGCTGGCGACCGTTTATCTTCGCTACCATTACACGGTGGACTTGCTGGCGGGCGGGTTGCTGGCGGCGGCCGTACTGGTCGCCGCGCCCCGCCTTTGCGGCAGGCCGCAGAAGGGCGGGTAGTTGGTTCAGATCGAGCGCGTCGGCAACCGGCGCACGCGCCGGGAATTCCTCGAGTTCGCTTACCGGCATTACCGCGGCGATCCCTGCTGGGTCCCGCCCCTGCGCCTCCAGCAAAAGCGCCTGTTCGACGGCCCCCACCCCTTTTACGAGGAAGCGGAGGCCGAACGCTTCCTGGCGGTGCGCGGGGGGCGGACCGTGGGCCGGATCGCCGCCATCCTGGACCGCCGGTACATCCGTTACCAGCAGGAGCAGGCGGGCTGGTTCGGATTCCTGGAGATGGAGAACGACCCGGAGATCGCCGCCGCCCTGGTGGGCGCGGCCGCCGAGTGGCTGGCGGGGCGCGGCATCCGCCTGATGCGCGGGCCGATGAACCCTTCGGCCAACTACGAGTGCGCCTTGCTGGTCGAGGGCTTTCAGTCCCCGCCCTGTGTGATGATGCCCTACAACCCGCCTTACTACGGCCCTTTGCTCGAGGGCGTCGGCCTGAAGAAAGCCAAGGACCTTTACGCCTACTACACCACCCACACCGAGATCAGCGTCGAGAAGGCCGAGCGGGTGGCGGCCCGCGCCGCCGATGCCCATCAGGTGCGGGTCCGGCCGGTGTGCCTGAAAGACTTCGCGGCTGAAATCGAGCGGTTCTTCCAGGTTTACAACGAGGCCTGGAGGCGCAACTGGGGCTTCGTGCCGATGAGTCGGGCCGAGCTGGAATTCCTAGCCCGCGAGATGAAACCCATCCTGGACCCCAACCTGGCTCTGCTCGGCGAGGTCGGCGGCCGGCTGGCCGGTTGCGCTCTGGCCCTGCCCGACATCAACCAGGCTCTGCGGCATGCCGGTGGGCGGCTGTTCCCCTTGGGGTTGTTCCGGATCCTGTATCATAAGCGATCCATCCGGCGCATGCGCGTGCTGATCCTGGGGGTGCTCGAGGCCTACCGGACTTCCGGGCTGGCGGCGGCCCTATACGCCGCCTTGTTCCGCAACGGGCGGCGGGCGGGCTACCAGGAGGGTGAATTCTCCTGGGTGCTCGAAGATAATGTGATGATGAACCGGTCGCTGGAGGCGCTGGGCGCCCGGCGCTACAAAACCTATCGAATCTACGAATGGAAGGGATGAAGCATCATGGGCACGGACGCTGGCTCCGCGGGGCCCGGGCAGGCGGTGATCCCGCGCCCGGATCTGTTTGAGAAGTGCCGGAATTACGGCCGGATGGTGGGCGGCTACTTCATGCGGCCGCAGGACGCCAGGGCGGCCGGTCTGTACACTTACTTCGAGGTTTTCGGTCCGCGGGAAGGCTGCGCCCCCGGCGAGATCCGGCTGGGCGATCGGACCATCCTGATGTTCGGCTCGAACGATTACCTGGACCTGATCTCCCATCCCAAGGTCAAGCAGGCGGCCATGGACGCCGTGCGGCGCTACGGCAGCGGCTGTAGCGGCTCGCGCCTGCTCAACGGCACCCTGGATCTGCACGTGCGCCTGGAGGCCGAGCTGGCCGCCTTCGTGGGCAAGCCGGCCGCCATGAGCTTCGGCACCGGCTTCCAGACCAACTACGCCGCCCTGAGCGGGCTCACCGAAAAGGGCGACGTGCTGATCTGCGACCACAACCTGCACGCCAGCCTGGTCGAGGGCGCCCTCCGTTCGACCGCTCGCACCGTCCGCTTCCGCCATAACGACATGGAGCACTTGGAGCGCTGCCTGAAAAACTGCGCCCCCGAAGAACGCATCCTGATCGTTTGCGAAAGCGTCTTCAGCATGGAAGGGGACGTGGCCGACCTGCGCGGCGCCGCGCGCCTGGCCCGCCGCTACAACGCCCGCGTCTTCGTAGACGAAGCCCACGGCATCGGCGTCTTCGGCCCCACCGGCGCGGGGGTGGCCGAGCAGCAGGGCGTGCTGGCCGAAATGGACGTGGTCATGGGCACCTTCAGCAAGTCGCTGGCCTCGGTGGGCGGCTTCATCGCCTCCTCCCAGGAGGTCATCGAATACCTCAAGCACACCACCCGAGGCTTCGTCTTCTCGGCCGCTCTGCCCCCCGCTTCGGTGGCCGCCGTGCTGGCCGCCCTGGAAGTGATCCGGGAGGAGCCCGAGCGGCGGCAGCGCTTGCTCCGCACGGCGGCGCTGCTGCGCAGCCAGTTGCGCGCCCGCGGCTTCTGGGTTTTCGACGGCGAGACGCCCATCGTGCCGGTGGTCATCCCCAACGAGCTGGATCTGTTCCGGGTCTGCCGCGGCTTGCTGGACGAAGGCATCTACGTCAACCCGGTTCTCAAGCCGGCCGCCTCGCAGAATCTGGTCCGGATCTCCTGCACCGCGGCGCACACCGAGGCGCACGTCGAGCGGTTGGTGGAGACTCTGGCCGCCGTCACCCGGCGGCTGGGCATTGATCTGAGCGGGCGTCCCTCGGCATGATCATCCTGGGCATCGGCGGGATCCTGGGCGAAGCCGCCGCCGCCCTGCTCAAGGACGGCGCGCTGGTCGGGGCGGTCGAGCAGCGCAAGCTGGCGCGGCGCATGCGCCCCGGCGAGTTGCCCGAGGAGGCCGTGGCCGCCTGCCTGAAGATGGCGGGCGCAGCGGAAAGCGACGTGGACGCGACGGCGGTGGCGCGCCCGCTGGCCGCCGGACCGGACGCCGCCATGCATCTGGAGCTGCGCGCCCGCTTCCCCAACAGCCGGATCGCGGTGGTGGATCATCACACCGCCCACGCCGCCTCGGCCTATTTTGCCTCGCCTTTTCGGGAGGCGGTCGTGCTGACTCTGGACGCCACCGGCGACGCACGCTGCGGGGCGCGCTGGCGGGCGGCCGGCAACCAGATCGAGCTGGAGAAAGAGCTGTACTATCCGGACTCGCTGGGTGACCTTTACCGGCGGGTCACCGAGCTGCTCGGCTTCGAGGCCAACGCCGACGAACACAAGGTCCAGTGGCTGTCAGCCGCCGGCGACGACCGCTTCCAGGACCTGTTCCTGGAGATCCTGGGCCTGGATGGCGGCGACTGGCCGCGCCTGGACCGTTCCTTCTTTGACAGCGAGCGGGTGGGCCGTGGCGGCTTCAGCGCCCGCTTTTATCAACGCCTGGGCCTGGCGGACGGCGCCCCCGTGCCCGCTTCGCTCCGCCCGGCGGTAGCCGGCGGCTTGCAGCGCGCCATCGAGCAGGCCGTGCTGCGCATGGCGGGCGAGGGGGAAAACCTTTGCCTGGCCGGCGGGCTGGCCCATAACGCTCTGCTGGTGGCCGCCCTGGAGGATTCCGGGCGCTGGCGTAACGTCTTCGTCCAGCCGGCGGCGGGCAACGCCGGCACCGCCCTGGGCGCCGCCTTTTATGCCTGGCACGCCGTTTTCCGGCAAGAGGCGCGGCCCGGCATCGGCAATTTGTGCCTGGGCCCGGAATTCGACGCCGAGCAGATCAAGCAGGTGCTGGAAAACTGCAAGCTGCGTTTCCGCTGCCTGCTCACCGCCGAGGAGTTGATCCAGAGCGCGGTGGGCGAGCTGGCCGACAACAAGATCATCGCCTGGATGCACGGGCGCATGGAGTTCGGCCCGCGGGCCCTGGGCAACCGCAGCATCCTGGCCTCGCCCCTGGATCCCTACTCGACCGAGAACCTGAACATCTACATCAAGCACCGCGAGCCCTTCCGCAAGTTCGCCGCCTCGGTGCCCGCCGAACTGGCGGAAGCGTACTTCCAGGTCGGCCCCAACGCGCGCTTCCTGGCCACCGTGGGCCGGGTGCGCCCCGCCCATCGCCGCACCTTCCAGAGCGCCTTGCTGGATGACAGCCGCATCCGCGTGCACACCGTCAGCCGGGAGGACAACCCCTTGTACTGGCGCCTGCTGCACGCTGCCGGCCGGGCCTCCGGCCTTCCCGTGCTCTACAACACCTCCTTCAACCTGTTCGGCGACCCGCTGGTCTGCACCCCGCGCGACGCCGTGCGCAGCTTCTACTCCTCGGGCATAGACTCGCTGTTCGTCGGCCAGTTCTGGTTGCAGAAGTGACTCCCCCCGCCGGCCGTCAGCTCCCGGCGCGCAGCAGGGCGGCTTGCGCGTTCAGCCGCCCCCAGCCGTAGCGCGTGCTGAAGCCCCGCTGGTCGTAACGGCCGTGCGCCCGGTCAATCTTGTCGGCGCTGTCGCGCAGGATCTGCCGCGCTTGCCGCCAGCTCAACGCCGGCTTTACCGACAGCAGCAGGGCCGCCACGCCGGCCGCCAGCGGGGTGGCCGACGAGGTCCCGCCGAAGTCCGTGGCGTAGGCCCCCTTGAGGTTGTAGCCGCGGTTCTTGCGCGAGACGTCGGTGGTGGTGATGCCCGGCCGCCCGCGGTCCTCGTCGCTGCTGGGCGCCACGAAATCCAGCTCCGGCCCCCAGTTGCTGTACAGCGCTTTCACGCCCTGGTCGTTGGAGGCGCCCACCGCCAGCGTGTTCCCCAGCGCGGCGGGAAACGAGATGCGCCCTCGCTGCTCGTTCCCGGCGGCGCAGAAAACCAGGCAACCCCGGCCGTTGCGGCCCCCGCTCACCACTTCCTCGATGGCCGATTCCACGTCCGGGTTGCGCGGGATGCCCCAGCTACAAGAAAGGATCGAGGCGTGCCGCCCGGCATATCGGATGGCGTCCGCGATGCGGTCGTTCGGCGCCAGGCTGGGGCCGGCGAAGATCTTCACGGGCAGAATGCGGCAGCGGTAGGCGATGCCCGCTACGCCCTTGTTGTTCCGCGCCGCGGCCGCCACCCCGGCGCAGGGCGTGCCGTGGATGTCGTTGCCGTCGGTGTCGTCGTAGGGCGGCTGAAAGAAGCGCGGGTTGGGATCGTAGGGGTGCTCGTCGTCGGCGAAGTTGCGGCCCAGCCGGTCGGGCGCGTCGCGGTCGGGATTGCGCCACAGATTGGCTTTTAGATCCGGGTGGCGCGTGTCCACGCCGTCGTCAATGATGGCGATGACGACGGAGGGATCGCCGCCGGGCGTGATCTCCCAGGCGGCGAAAGCCCGCACGTCCTCGCCCGCCTTGGCCCCGTCGCCGCCCGGGTTGTCCAGGTGCCATTGCCGGCTGAGCAGAGGGTCGGCGCCGGCGCCGTACTTCCGGTATTCGGCGAAGAAATTGGGGGCGGCGAACTCCACCAGGTCGTCGGCTTCCACCAGCGCGTTGGCCAGATCCACCACCCGGGAGCCGCTGCGCAAGGCCGCCGGCGAGGCCACCACCTGCCCGGGCACGAAAGCATTCTCCCGCACGACGGCCAGATCCAGTCCGCTGAGCAGCCGATTGCGCCGGGCCGCCGTCACGTGCGGCCGGAAGCGCACCGTGATCTCATGTCCGGCCGCCAGCCGCAGCCCCGAGCTCTGCTCCACATAGACCGGGTAGGTGCGGGCCACCTGCCGCCCCAAGGCCTTAGGCAGCGCGCTCACCGCGGCGGCAACCGGCGCCTCCGCCGCCCCCGCGTCATGCAACAGCAGGTAGCGGCCGAACTGCCGCACCGCCGCGCCGGGCGCCGCCGCTCTGGCGCTCAATCCGGCGGCCGCCTTGCGGGCCGCGGCCCGGCCGGCCTCGCCGGCGAACCGCACCAGCACGTCATCGCGCGAGAGTTCCAGCGCGATTCGCTCGCGCTTTCTGCCGTAAAACATCGCCATCGCCTGCCCTCCTTAACGTTCCGCCTCGGTGAGCCAGTTCGGGGCCGCGAACTCGACCTCCGGCAGGCCGTCCACGGCCTCGGCCGCCTCGAGGGTGGCCAGGCCGAAGGCTCGCTCCAACCGCAGCAGCCATTGCCGCTCGAGGAACTCGTTCGGGCGGACCGGACTCAAACCGAACTCCCTGCCCAACCGCTCCAGCCCGGCCGCGGTCGCCGCGCCCGGCTGGAAGCGCACTGTGATTTCATCGGTCAGAATCTGATGGAGGCCGCTCGCGCTGTCGCGCACCAGCGGCGTGGCGAAGCGCAGGCAGCCCCGGGCGTCCAATTCTTCCAGCCGGCCCCAGAGCGCCGCCGCGGCCGGCCCCCCGGCGACCTCCACCAGCGTGATCTCCCGCCCGGGCAGCCGGTGCACCCTTGCGCCCTCCCCCAGACCGGCTTCGACGGCGGCCGCGCACTCGGGCAGGCAGCGCACCGCCGCTCGCCGGGCCAGCACTTCGGCGCGAACGCTGCGGCCCGCCTGGCGGTAACGGATCGGAGTGGATCCCGTCCGCCGCCAGCGGATCCGCCGCATCGCCCCGGCCGGAAGCCCAGTGGGCGCGCTCAAGCGGCGCTCTCCCGCCGGCCCGCCGCCCGCTCGGCCCGCAAGGCGGTCATCAGCTTGGCCTGCCAGCCCAAACGCAACGCCAGCAGCTCGACCCACCGCGGCGCCAGCGCCTCCCGCAGCCGCCCGGTCACCTCAGCGTCGCTGAAGATCTCGAAGCAAGCCTCGCAAGGTGAGGTATACTCGCGGCGTTTCCACTCCGGCCGGCCCAGCCTCTCCAGAACCTGCACCAGGCCCCACGGCCCGCCGTACACCGCCAGCGAGTTCAGCAGCGGCGAACGCAAGGCCCGCTGCACGATCTCGTCCACGCTCTCCCGGTACACGTTGCCGATCACCAGCCCCTCGGCCTCGGCCCCCGTGCCGCAGCAGGGCACGGCCGAGCCGTCCAGGCGCACCGACAGAAGCCGCAACACGCTGCACATGCTCCGCCGGGGAAGCCGCCGCCGGCCGAATTCCTCCGCAGCCACTTCGCGCCGCGCCCGCCCCACCGGATCGCAGGGGTTCTCGATCCACTCCAGAGTGCCCGGCCCCGGCCGCAGCGCCAACAGTTTCCGGAAATCTGCCGCCCGCCGCGTGCCGCGCGCGTGGATCACTTGGGCCGAGCAGCGCAGCCCCAGCTCGAGGCCGGCGTTGAGGCAGTTCTCGATCCGCTCGCGCGGGATGAACTCCAGATGGAAATCGTCCACGCTCACCAGCAGAGAGTGCAGGCCGCAGGCCGCCAGCGGCTCCAGCAGCGCCCTGGCCCGCTCGGCGCTGACCGCCCAGTAGCCGTTGGTGGCCACGCCGATCTTGAAGCCTAACCGGTCGCGCACCAGCCGGCAGGCCGCCAGCAGTAGTTCATAGCGGAGGAAGCACTCTCCGCCCGTGAACCCTACCTCTCGGAACGACCCGTGCTTCCCGAGGTTGCCCAGCACGAAGCCGATTCGTTTCAAATCCAGACTGTCGCCTCGTCCCGGGGCGCAATCGCGCAGGCAGGAGCGGCAGCGGGCGCTACAGGCGTTCGTCAACTCGAACGCAATGCCGGCAAAGTTGAAGTACCGCACGTCTTCAGGCGTGATCATGCACCCTGCCTTCTCCGGCCCGCCAGGCCGGCGCCGCCCGCTCGCCTACCAGTCCACAGTGACGCTGCCGGCCACCTCGCCGCTGACCTTGGCCACCCCGGCGCCGGGGGGGACGCGCAGGTTCACGCCCTTGTGGATCAGCCGGTCCAGCCGCTTCACCTCAGCCGGACTCAGCTCCACGCCGCTCTCCAGGACCATCTCCTTCAGAATGGGAGCGACCTTGGAGACGACGGCATTTCGCGTCGCCGGCGCCAGCTTGGCGCTGGTGCGTTTTACCGTGCTGGTCTTGACTCCAGCTTTCTTCGGTGGCATAAAGTAGTTCTCCTTTCTCGATGTTGTGGCCCCCTGCCTCCTGCTCGCGCGCAGTGTTTCCCGCGCGGACGGCGAGCCGGCCACAGGCCCGCCAAAACCCTGACCTAGAGCTTGTGCAGCACGCCGGCCTGGTTGTTCAACACGAAGCCGTCCACATACACCCGCCGCCCTTTCACGCTGAGGTAGCCGATTTGCTGAAGATCGCTCAGAAAGCGGCGGATCATTTCCACCAGCGGATCCTGGTCCTCTCCCCCCTGGGCGACTTCCTCCAGCGTGAAGCGAAAGACGAACTCCTCGCTCTCCCCGCTCCCTCGTCCATTGCCGTCCATCACCCGGCCTCCTTCACATCTTCACCGGCCGCGTCGGCACCAGCTCGACACGGCAACCGGTTTGCCTCTCGATCTCCAGGTAGGAGCGCCCCAGCGCATCCAGGCCCCACTCGCCCATAGTGAACGAGGAGGGAATCAGCACCAGATCCGGGCGGTAACCCAGGCGCTCGAGGTCCCGCAAATGCTCGATGTAGTCGGAAACCACGTGCAGGTCGCCCACCACGATGTTGCCGCCCAAGTGCCGGTGCGGCGGCACGCTCAGCCGGATCCTCTCCAGCGGCAATGCGAACTCGGGCGACTGCCCGAGCAGCCCCAGCACCTTGCGGAACAGCCCTTCGCCCAGCACGGTGGTCAGCACCAGAATGCGGCGCGCCTCCGGGTGCTCCCTCAGGATCCGCGCCATGGCCAGCACCGACTCCACCGGGAACGGATCAATGAAATGGATGCCGAACAGCATGCGCGGGTCGGGCCGGTAGCCGGCCGGCTTGTACGGATAGCGATCCTCCTCGGGACGGCCGTCCGGCGCCAGCCGCAAGCTGAGCTGCCTTCCGTCGCGGGCGATCCGCAGCCTCACCGCCCGCCCCTCCCGGTGCCGCCGCACCAACTCGGCCGCCGCATCCTGCCGGGTCAGCACCGCCTTGCCTTCCACCGCCAGAATGACGTCGCCGAAGCGCAGGCCCGCCCCGAAGGCGGGCGAGTTGCGGATCACTCCGTCCACATGGGCGCGGATCTCCCGGCGCAGGTACCAGCTCGGCTGCACCAACAGCGGCGTAGCAAGCTCGGGACGAACCCGCTCGATCAAAGCCCCCAGCTTCTCCCAGTGCCCCCAGCCCTGGAAAGGCGCGACCGGGTGGGAATGGCGCGTGAAGCTGGGCAGGCAAACCCGGATCAGGTAGGCCTGCTCGCGATCCAGGAAGCGAAGGGAGGCTTCCACGTCCTCCAGCGGAATGCTGGGCCAGGGCACGACGCTGCCGATGAAGGGGATGCCGTTCTCGCGCAACAGCGAGAAGGCCCGGATGCCCACCTCGTCCCGCCCGCCGCGCATCAGGCGCGCGCGCAGCTCGGGATTGGCCGAGTTCAGCGAGATGACCACGAACACCGGCTTGAGCTGGGCCAGCCGCGCCACCGTCGCCTGGTCCAGAAAATTGCCGTGAGTGGTCAGATCGTCAATCAGGGCTTCGGGGTCCCGCGCCCGGGCCGCTCTCAGGATCTCCAGCAGATCGCGGTTCAGGAAGATCTCGCCCGTGTCGTCCACCGGATAGGGCAGGCCCTTCTTGGCCGCGGGGTCGTAATACTTCAGCCGGGTCTCGGCTTCCGCCCGGCTGAGCAGGCGATGGGGGAAGCGCTGGAACATCGAGCCGTAACGGAAACAGAACTCGCAGCGCGCGTTGCAGTAGCCCGAGAGACAGCCCAGGCATCCCACCACCGTCTCGCAATGGTAGCGGGCCCAGTAGCGCAGGTTTCTCAGCCGAAAACCGTCCACCGTGACCGGACCTTCCGCCTGGAGAAAGACTCCCATCCGGCGCACGCATTCCAGAATCCGCCCCATCATCAACAGCCGCGGCTCCAGGAATTGGTAGGAGCCCAGATGCTGGAAGCCGCGCAGAAATTTGCCGCGCGCGCCGCCGGCCGGGGCCGGCGCGGCCGGCGCCCCTCCCAGCCGGAAGCCTTGCGGCCGGACGATCGCGCCGCGACTTTCCAGGGCGATGACCCGCAGCATCAGCTCGAGCTGTCCCCGCAGCAGGCGGGCCACCCCGGCGCGAAATTCAGCCGCCCCTCGCGGCGCGCGGCCCAGGCGGGCGGCGCACACCGATCGCTTCGGTTTGCCAGGCGTTCGCAGTTCCCCGCCGCATGGATTGGCCAGCGCGCCCTCCGAGTGTCTTCCTAATTTGTATCACCAAGCGCTCGACAAGGCAAGAATTTTTTTTAATTTTCCTGATTTTTGCCGTCCCGCTCGGCGGCGAAGCGCTCACAGGCGGCAGTGCGCCTTCGTCGCTTGTCCCGGCCCGCGAGTCTTTCTCACCACGCCAGGGCGTAGGCGTCGCAACGCGGATCGGCGCCCGCGCTGAGAACGCCGGTCGAGGGATCCAGCACGATCGCGGCGTTCGAGCCCAGCGACCAGGGTCCCGCCACGCGCACCTTGTGGCCCTTGGCCTCCAGCGCCTTGCGCACCGCCTCGGGAATGCGCTCCTCCAGGCCCAGATCGCCCGGATACATCACGTGCGGGAAGGACGAGGCCGGAAAGCTGCGCGTGGTCCAGCGCGGGGCCTCGATGGCCTGCTGCACGTTCATGCCGAACTCGACGATGTTCAGCAGCGTCTGCATGGTGCGCAGGCACTGGTCGTCGCCGCCCGGGCTGCCCAGGGCCATCACCGGGCGCCCCTGGCGCAGCACCAGCGTGGATTGCAGCGTGCTGCGCGGGCGCTTGCCGGGCTCCAGGGCGTTGGCGTGTCCTTCCAGCAGGGAGAAGTAGTCGCCCCGGCAGTTGAAACTGAAGCCCAGCTCGCCCATCACCACCCCGGTGCCGAAGGCGGTGTGCAGGCTGGGCGTGAAGCTGACCACGTTACCTTCCCGGTCCACGATCGCCAGGTAGCTGGTGTCGCCCTCGTGCTCGCCCGGCCCGGCCAGCCGATAATCCGCCGGGCGGTGCAGCAGCTCCATGCCGGGCGCGAAGCGCTCGGCCTCCCCGGGACGGTACTCCAGCGAAGCGCGCTCGGGATCAATCAGCTTGCGCCGCTCGCTCGCATACTCCTTCGACAACAGGCCCGGGTAGGGAATCCGGATGCGGTCCATGTCGCCCAGATACTTGTCGCGGTCCGCCATGGCCAGCTTGACCGCCTCGGCCGAAACATGGATGTAGGCCGCCGAGTTGTGCCCCATCGCTTTCAGGTCGTAGCCCTCCAGCAGGTTCAGCGCGAACAGCTCGGCCGGTCCCTGGCTGGCCGAGGCGTTCTTGTAAACGCGGTAGCCCCGGTAGTCGGTCCAGACCGGCTCCTCGATCTTCGCGCTGTAGGAGGCGAAGTCCTCGTAGCGGAACAGGCCGCCGTTCTGCTCGGAGAAGCTCGCCATCTCGCGCGCGATGTCGCCTTGGTAAAAGCGGTCGCGGGCGGCGCGCAGAGCTTCGCGGCGGCCCCGGCCGGCGTTCTGGCGCTCGGCCTCGACCAGGCGGCGCAGGGTGCGCGCCAGATCGGGGTTGCGGAAGATGTCGCCCGGCTGCCAGCGCCGGTTCTCCGGGAAATACAGGCGCACGCTGGAGGGATACTTGCGCAGTTTGCGCGAGGCGTTGATGGCTGCGGCCAGGCGGTTGCTCAAGGGGAATCCCTGCTCGGCCATTTCGATGGCCGCCTCCAGGGTCTGAGCGAAGCTCATCGTGCCCCAGCGATCGAGCAGCAGATACCAGGCGTCCACCACGCCGGGCACGGTCCCCGACAGCAGCGTGTCGTCCACCGGAATTTTGCCCCCTTGGTTGCGGCGATACCACTCGATGGTGGCCAGACGGGGGGCGGTTCCTTCCGCGTTGATCGAGACCACGCGGCCGCCGCGCGCCTCCCAGACCAGAATCACCGCGTCGCTGCCCACGCCGTTGTTGGGAGCATCCACCAGGCCGAGCACCGCCTGGCCGGCCACCGCGGCATCGAAAGCATTTCCGCCCGCCCGCAAGATGCGCTCGGCCACCTGAGTCGCCTCCGGTTTCATCGAGGCCACCGCGTACTGGCGCCCGCGAATCACCGGGCGCATGGTCTGCTGGGCCCAGAGGGCGCCGGCCGCCGCTGCGGCCAGCATCAGGCATTGCGCTTTCCGCATAGAGGGCACTTTAGCGCACTTGGTGCCCGTAGCGGTTCGAGCGGGCCAGCTTCTGGAAATGCTCGAACAGGATGCGGGCGGCCTCCTCCACCGGATCCTGTTTCTCGCCCAGAAACGCGCTCATGACGCTGAGCGCGAAGGGCCGCCCGGGCAGAAACACGAGGCCCGTCTCGGCGCGCACGCCGGGCAGCTCGCCGGGCTTGGAGGCCACCGGGATCTCGGCCGGAATCGCCTTGCGAAAGGCGGCCTGGACGGTCTTCAGGATCTCCACCATCCGGGCGTCGGCCTCCTGGTCCACGGCGCACCCGCGATAGATCAGCTCGGCCAGGCGCGCCATCTCGCGCGGGGTGGACAGGTTCTCGTCGTCGTGCATCGCCGCCGCCCCATCCATCATGCGCCGCTGGAGGCGCGTGCGCGTCAGCCCCAGTCCCCCGAGCGTGCGGTTCACTGCCTCCATGCCCACCAGGCTGATCAGCTTGTTGGTGGCCGTGTTGTCGCTGTCGCGGATCATCAGCTCGACCAGCTCCCGCACGCTGCGGCTGGCCGGCGCCCGCTTGAGTTCCTCCTGAAGCTTGCCGCTGCCGCCCACCGCATCCTCCGCCGTCAGCCGCAAGGAATCCTCCAGGCGCACCCGGCCCGCGCGCGCCGCGCGGAAGACCTCGATCATGATGGGCAGCTTGATGACGCTCGCCTGGGGGAACACCGTGTCGGCGTTCAAGCCCAGCACGGCGCCGGTTTCCAGGTCCACCGCCGCCACGCCCAGCACGCCGTTCAGCTTTTCCTCCAGGGCCCGCAGGCGGGCCGCCGTGCGCGCCTCCCAAAGATCGCCCACCGTCGGCTGGGCGGCCAGAGTCCAGCTCGCCATCCACCAGATTAGATGCCGCATACCGGCCAATGTATCCCGAATCTCGCCGCGCCGGCCCTCCCCGGGTTCCTCTGCTAGAATCCGGGTATGAAATTCGGTGTGCACGCCTTCCTGTGGACGGCCGCCTTCGATTCGTCGAATCTCGACCTGCTGCCCAGGGTCAAGGACTACGGCTTTGACGGGCTGGAGATTCCGCTGTTTCATCCGGCGGAGTTTCCCGCGGCCGCCATCCGCCGGGGCCTGGCGGAGAACCTCCTGGAGTGCACGGTCAGCGCCGTGATGGTGGATGGCCTCAGCCTGATCTCCGAGGACGCCGCCGTGCGCCGCCGGGCTCGCCGGCGCCTGGAGGAGGCCGTCCGCGCAGTGGCCGAAGCCGGGGCCAAGATCCTGGCCGGGCCGCTGTATTCCCCGGTGGGCTATCTGCCCGGCCGGCGCCGCACCCATGACGAATGGAAATGGGCCCTCGAGGCTTATCAGGAGCTGGGACCCACGCTGGAGGCCTGCGACGTCACCCTGGCCATCGAGCCGCTGAACCGTTTCGAAACCTACTTCCTGAACACCGCAGCCGACGCCATCGCCCTGGCGGATCAGGTGGGCCACCCTCGGGTGGGCCTGTTGCTGGACACCTTCCACCTGAACATTGAGGAGAAGGACCTGGGCGCCGCCTACCGCGCCGCAGGACGCCGCCTCAAGCACGTGCACGCCTGCGAGAACGACCGCGGCACGCCGGGCACCGGCCACATCGAGTGGCCCGCGGTCTTCGCCGCCCTGCGCCAGATCGGCTACGACGGCTGGCTGACCATCGAGAGCTTCGGTTTCGCCCTGGGCGGCATCTCGGCCGCCGCTTCCATCTGGCGCGATCTGGAAACCTCGCCCGACCGGATCGCGCAGGAGGGCGTCAAGTTCCTCAAGCGCATGGCGGCCGGCTGAGCGGGCGGCCCTCAGGAGTTTGTTGAAGAATGTCTGAAATGCGCATGCCACAGGCTACCGCGCATGTTGCGCCTGCTGAGGATGAGGCAATTCTGCTTCCGTGGCGAATCGCGGGATGGCAGCCTAAGACATCTTTCAATAAGCTTGCAGGCCTCCGGGCTCTTCAGCCCCTCAGGCGTCGCCTCCCGCTCCTGTCCCTAAGGATCATACCGCACCGGGCCGCCCAGCGAACCCCTCAGTAACTCATCGCTCGAGGCAGCTTGTCCTGAGGCCCACGACCCCCTTAGCCGCGCGTCCCCGCGGGGTTCGCAATCGCCCACGTTACCCCCCGCAAAGGCGTCTCGCTCACCGCCTGCCCGCAGGTCTCCCTGTGACGATCGGCCGGTGCTCATGAGGTTCGGTGGTGATAGCGTGCAGGTCCACTCCAGGTCCCACCCGCTTGCGCACAAAGGCGGTCTCGGCCTCGTCTGTGGTCGCCCACACCAAAGGGTCCAAGCCGGGGCGATCCCTCAGATGTTCGGCGTAGTTCTCCCGGACGGCCTCTCGCAAGCGGTCCTTCATAACTTCCGGATCCACCCTCCGTCGCGTCCGCGTGTCGTAAGCAAACCAGATCCAGCTTCGCCTGTCGCATGGGTGCAGAAAGCCTGCGACCACCCGTGAGTCCGCCGACCAGGCAAGTTCCGCGAAACAAATCCCAGCGTCAATAACATCTCGTACTATGGTCTCGCGAAAGGAAGGCGTAACGACGGCAACCTCGAGGTGTTCCTGCAAGAACGGAAGGTAAATGTGGCCTGCCACCGCCACGCAGGACCTGCCGTCGGGCGACCAGGCGATGCGCCAACTCCGCGTTTCTCGCCTGCACCCGGCCAACAGTACGAACAAGAGCAGAAGCAAAGCACGTTGCTGCATAGCTCGCTTATCTGCACAACTCACTGATCCAGAACCCCACGCTCCACATCTCGATCTCCCCTCGGCGCAGTCTGGCCCCCAGTTCCGCCGCCCTCTGACCCAAGGCGCGATCTCCAGGATTGTCCGGAAACCGATCGGTCAGAATTGCAGCCAGACGCCCCAGCCACTCCCCTGCAAAGTAGGCGCATTGGAAAAACGCCGCAAAATGATGCGCTTGATCGGACCCGGGATCAAGGCTGTCGCGGTACTCGGGCTTGTAGCCGCTCTCCCAAACGGGGCGCAGGTAAACGGGATCACGAACGGCGGCCACCGGCGCCCCGGCTGCGTCAGCCTGCTTCACCATGGGATGATCCTCATCCACAAAAACGCCGAAGTCCTGCACGAAATAGCTGGTGACGTTCACGCCTTGAATGGCCAGCGCACTAGCTCGCTCGGTCGCGAAAGCCGCCAGGGCCTCCGAGTCCTTCAATGTTCCCGCCAGCATTTCGTCCCTGAACTTCGCCGCCGACGCGCCTGCCGTCGGGCGGTCAAACCACGGATCGAGCGTGGCGTAGCCCAGCACAACGAGGTGGTAGGCGGCATGACGGTGAGTCTCGTACCAACGAGTAAACCACTCGTAAATGCCCCGGCAGCTGCGGTCATCGGGTGCCGTCACCGTTCCTAACGGGCACAGAGCAAGCAAGCCGCTGGGATCGTACCAATTCACCGGATCGTTCTCCACGTTGGCGTACCGGTTCCAGCCCTGCGGGTTCTTCAGGGCATCGGGGGCCAAGTAGGGATCAGCTTGCATGAAGCGACCCCAAGCCGCCGTGTAGTAGGTTTCATCGCGATAGTAGCTGGCGAACTTTTCCGTGCCCTCGGGCGTTGCCTGCCGCTCCTGTCCATAAGGATAATACCGCGCCGGGCCGCCCACCGAACCCAGCCGGTCGGTCAGGATGGCCTGCCCCACGTAGCCGCGCCCGATCAGCCGCCCGGAACCTGCTTAGCCGAACGACTCCGAGTCGAGCCAGTCCTCAACGACCACCCTCTCCACCCGACGGTCCCAGGCACGTACGAGCCGGCCGCCGGTCGGTTCGGCGGCGAGTGGTCCACAGACGTTCGCTCGCACAAGGCGGTGCCGGTCATGTCGCAATCCCGACACCATTCAGGCCCCCTCAAGGCTTGCCGAAACTCAGTTCGCATTCCGGCTTGCCGCTGAGCGCCCAGCAAACTGCGGTGCGGGTCTTCAGATAGTCTCGCTCCTCTATAGGTGCTCCCGCGGATTCGAAGCCGTACGCGACCGGGAAAAAGGCCTCGTTGATAAACCAGGCATCGTTGCGAAACTTTACCCGAATGTTAGGGACTTCGCTCATCTCTGCCAGGGTGCGGGTCACCGCCTCGCGAAGGGGGCTATCCAACGGAGCGGTCGTGCGAATGAAGAAATCAAGCTCCGTATCCCCCTCCGTCGCCCGCAGCGGCTCTGCTACTTCCGCGACCCGCACATACAGGATCTCCCAGCGCTCGCCGCCCATCCACAGCACAAGGGGATCCCGGCCTTGAAGAACCCGCCGCTGGACGGCGCCGCGGGGATCGCGAACCAGCATCACCGAGGATTGTTTTAGCCGCAGCGCCCACGCCATCGGCCGCTGCCCCCGCTCCCTTTCCTTTTCGTAGAGCTGGCGCCACCACCTGTAGGCCACCTCCAACACGAATTTGCCCGAGAGGTATTGGGTCGCCTCGTCCTCGCGATCGAAAAAATACATCTCGGCGAAAGGTAACTCGCGAGTCTCCTCCAAGAACCGCCTCGCGATGAGCTCCAGAGTAATTGTTTACCGCCTCCGGGGGCCTTGTCAAGCCCAATCGGTGTCGGCCTCGGCTTCAGAGAAGCAGGGCGGCTGGGCCTCCCGGAGCCGCTGCT
>Ga0209018_1000230_pt1 | contig 53863 bp, 43 predicted proteins | sample YNPBryBLVA2012_FD_185814 | JGI IMG/M metagenome (GOLD analysis project Ga0209018, IMG submission 185814) | Anoxygenic and chlorotrophic microbial mat microbial communities from Yellowstone National Park, USA - YNP Bryant BLVA 2012 (SPAdes)... ...
TTTGTTCCGTAGCCAGCGCATCCCTATGCGCTGGTGCCCCCCCCGCACCGGCGGGGCGGCATAGGGATGCCGCCCTACGGGCGCGCAGAAGGTTTTGTTACGTTAGACAGGAAGGCTATCTTATCACGGGACGGTCAGACAGGCAAGTGACAACCTTCACCAATCGGCCACGCTGCATGTCCCGCGCCCACGCAGTCACCAGACGGAGCGGATGGAGCCAATGGAACCACGGCTCGACCCGCTTCATTTGTCATCCTGAGAGGGATGGAGTAAAATGGCGATACGCACAGGAGAGAGACCGGGTGGATTATCGCTATCTTCTCCGCCGCGCACTGCAGGTCGGGTGGCAATACAAGGGATTGTGGCTCTTCGGTCTCATCGCCAGCCTGAGCCTGCGCATCCCTCTTAGCGGACTGGAGGGTCTGCCGCCGTCGCTCCGCGGCTGGGTTGCTGCGCGTATCCCCACAGCGACCACGCTCCTGCCGACAGCCCTCTACCTGCTGGAGTCGTTGCTCAACCTGGCCCTGTTAGCCCTCAACAGCCTGGGGCATGCTGCGCTGGTCAATCAGGTCAGCCACGCCGAGAACGGAGGGCTCCCGAGCCTCCGCGCCGGCTGGCACGCCGGCCGGCAACGAGCGAAACCGACCTTCCTCATCCTCCTGCTGCTCAATCTGCCAGTGCTCGTCATCACCGCCCTGGGGGTGCTCCCAGCGCAGCTTCTTCCGCGCCTGCTGGAACGTGCTCTTGGGCCTGTGCCATACCCCGCGGGCATCATCCTGAGCACAAGCGTAACCATGCTCTGTCTGCTGCCCGCGCTGGCGCTGGCGTTGCTGCTGACCGTTCCCCTGCGCGTGCTGGCGCGACTGGCAGTGCGGGCCTGCGTCCTGGAAGGGCACACGGTCAGGCGAAGCCTGGCCCGCGCCTGGGAACTGGCACGGTGGAACCTGGGCACGATAGCCCTGCTGTGGCTCATCCTTGCCGCGGTAACCGCCGGCATCGTCCTCACCGTCAGCCTGCCGCTGGGGCTCCTTGCCCTGGTCTTCGTGCCCCTGATCTCCCTTTCGAGGGCCACCTCCTGGGGGTGGATCGCGTTGGACGGTGTCGCCGTGCTCTTCTGGCTTGGGGGCATGCTCATCACCGCCACGGTGGAGACGTTCTTCTCGGCGGTATGGACCCTGGGCTATCGGCAGTGGGCCGGCCTGGGACGGACGGGAGATGAGCCCTGGCCGACCGGCTTGCCAGGCGCTTGACTTCTACGACATTTTGGGCAATAATAGCGGTATCCTGGTCCCGCTCGAAGGAGGTGATGCTGCGACAGGAGCAGAGTGACCGACGTATCACGTTTGAGAAAACTCCCAAATTTCTCTAGGAGGAGAAAGAACCATGCGCAAGTGGTTGCTGTCTATCTTCAGCCTGATCGCTTTGCTGTCGCTGCTCGTCGCCTGCGGCCCGGCGCCGACCGCGGCCCCAACCGAGGCGCCGACCGAGGCCCCAACCGAGGCCCCGACCGAGGCGCCGACCGAGGCCCCGACCGAGGTTCCGACCGAGGCCCCGCCGGCCTACCGGGTTGGTATGGTCACCGATGTGGGCGGCATTGACGACCGCTCCTTCAACGCCACCGCCTGGCACGGCATGGAACTGGCGCGGGATGAACTGGGCGTCGAGGTGCAGTACCTGGAGTCGCAGCAGCAGACCGACTACGCGGTCAACCTGCAGCAGTTCATTGACCAGGACTACGACATGATCGTCACGGTCGGCTTCCTGCTGGGTGACGACACGGCGACCTTCGCCCAGAACAACCCCGACGTCAACTTCGCCATCGTGGACTTCTCCTATGACCCGCCCATCTCCAACGTCCTGGGCCTGACCTTCTCGACCGACCAGGCCGCCTTCCTGGCCGGCTACCTGGCCGCGGCCATGTCCCAGACCGGCATCGTCGGCACCTGGGGCGGCATCCCCATCCCGCCGGTGACCATCTTCATGGTCGGCTTCGAGTCCGGCGTCAACTACTACAACGAGCAGCACGGCGCCAACGTCCAGGTGCTGGGCTGGAGCACGGAGACGGGCGAGGGCCTGTTCATCAACAACTTCGAGTCCACCGATGACGGCCGCCGCGCTGCCGAGGACCTGATCGCCGAGGGCGCGGACGTGATCATGCCGGTGGCTGGTCCTGCCGGCCTGGGCACCGCCGCCGCGATCATGGAGAACCCCGGCACCATGCTCATCGGTGTGGACACCGACTGGTGCATCAGCGCGCCGGACTACTGCTCGGTGACCCTGACCAGCGTGATGAAGAATATGGACATCGCCGTGCGCGACGCCATCGCCATGGCGGTCGCGGGCGAGTTCGCTGGCGGCACCTACGTCGGCACGCTGGCCAACGAGGGTGTCGGCATCGCCCCGTTCCACGAGTTCGAGGATGACGTCCCGGCGGACATCGTCTCCGAACTGGAGACCATCCGCCAGGGCCTCATCGACGGCACCATTGACACTGGCTGGGCAGCCTTCATCTCCGGCCAGTAATCGTCCACATGACCTGTAAGCGGTGCCGGGGGCAACCCCGGCACCGCCCCTATTCCCGCGAAGGAGGCGGTCAATGCCCCCTGTCCTGGAATTGCGCGGCATCACCAAAGCGTTCCCCGGCGTATTGGCCAACGACCACATTGACCTGACCCTCGAACAAGGCGAGGTCCACGCCCTGTTGGGCGAGAACGGCGCCGGCAAGACCACCCTGATGAACATCCTCTACGGCCTCTACAACCCAGATGCCGGCGAAATCCTGGTGCGCGGCCAGCCGGTCCAAATCCAAAACCCCAATGACGCCATCGCCCAGGGCATCGGCATGGTGCATCAACACTTCATGCTCGTCCCGGTGCTCACGGTGACCGAAAACGTCATGCTGGGTGTGGAATCCATCAAGAACGGTATCTTCCTCGACCATGCTGCCGCCGCCAGCCGCATCCGCAAGATTTCCGAACAATACGGGCTGGGCGTCGATCCCGATGCCTACATCAAGACATTGCCCGTTGGCGTGCAACAGCGTGTCGAGATCATCAAACTGCTCTACCGCGAGGCGGACATCCTGATCCTGGATGAGCCGACCGCGGTGCTCACACCCCAGGAAGTCGAAGAACTCTTCAAGATCATCCATTCGTTGATCGAACAGGGCAAGTCCATCATCTTCATCACCCACAAGCTGAAGGAAGTGATGGCCATTGCCGATCGCATCACCGTCTTGCGCAACGGACGTGTGGTCGGCACCACAACTCCTGATCAGACCGACGAGCGACAACTGGCGGCAATGATGGTCGGGCGCGACGTGATTCTGCAGGTCGAGAAAGGACCCGCCCACCCCGGCGAGCCGGTGCTGGAGGTCGAGGGGCTCGAGGTGATGGATGATCGCGGCAACCTGGCCGTACGGGGCATCTCCTTCCAGGTGCACGCTGGCGAGGTGCTGGGGGTGGCCGGCGTTCAAGGCAATGGTCAGACGGAACTGGTACAGGCCCTGACCGGATTGCGTCCGGCCCGCGCCGGCCGTGTGCGTATCCGCGGCAACGACACCACCAACAGCAACCCCCGCCACATCCTCGAACAGGGCACCGCCCACGTGCCGGAGGACCGCCAGCAGGACGGCCTGGTGCTGAGTTTTCCGGTCGCCGACAACCTGGTCCTCAACACTTACTACATATCCCCCTTCGCCAACGGCGGCGTGCTGGACCAGGCGACCATCATGGCAACTGCAGAGAAGCGGGTCCGGGAGTTCGACGTCCGCACGCCCAGCATCCTGACCCCCGTCTCCAACCTGTCGGGCGGCAACCAGCAGAAGGTCATCGTCGCCCGCGAGTTTTCCCGCCCCATCCACCTGCTCATCGCCTCGCAGCCGACGCGCGGGCTGGACGTAGGCTCCATCGAGTACATCCACCGCCGCATCATCCAGAAACGGGACGAAGGGTGCGCGGTGCTGCTTGTCTCACCGGAGTTGGACGAGGTGATGGGGCTTTCAGACCGCATCGCGGTGATGTTCGAGGGGCAGATCATGGACATCCTGCCTGCCGAACAGGCCACCCGCGAGGAGGTTGGCCTGCTGATGGCTGGCGTGCGAAAGGAGGCCGTCCGTGCAAACACCACCCAGTAGACATCGCATCGGCCTGGTCACCGACGTGGGCCGCCTCGGGCGCGGCACCTTCAGCCAGTGCGCCGTGGAGGGCATGACCCGCGCCGCACAGGAGCGCGGTGTGGCCTGCGAGGTGCTCGAAACCACTTCCCCCGCCGATTATGAAGACAATATCGAACAGTTGATCGAGCGCGGTTGCGGGGTCGTCGTCACCATTGGCTCGGCGACGGGGATGATCGTGGAGCGGCTGGCGCAGAAACACCCGGCGGTTCATTTCATCGTGGTAGACTACGAGCCCACGCCGGAGAGCCGCAACATCACAGGCCTGGTCTTCGCCGAGGATCAGGCCGGCTTTCTGGCCGGCGCGCTGGCCGGGCTGATGACCCAGCGTGACGTTGTGGGCTTCATCGGCGGGATGGACATACCGCCCGTGCGGCGCTTCCAGCGCGGCTTCGAGCATGGATTGAGCCACACCAACCGGCTGGCAAAGATCATCGAAATCTATACGGATTCGTTCAACGACACCCAGGCCGGGGAGACCGCCGCCCAGAACCTGATTCAACAAGGGGCCGACATCATCTTCGCCGCTGCGGGGTTGTGTGGAAGTGCCGCGATCCGGGCGGCCGCCCGCGAGGGGACATGGGTCATTGGCGTGGATCAGGACGAGTGGGAGACCACCTTCCAGGATGGGCAGGTCCCCGGCGCGGAGCGGCTCTTGACCAGCGCGGTCAAGCAGGTGGATAACGCGGTCTACACCGCTGTCTCCCAGGCGTTACAGGGCAGGTTGCGAGCCGGCGTGCACCGGTTCGACCTGGCCAGCAACGGTGTGGGGTTGGCCCCCTACCACGCCGCCGATACCGCCATCCCCTCCGAGACGCGCGGCAAGATCACCGAGGTGACCGAGGCGCTGCGCAGCGGGCGGATCCGCACTCTTGTCGGGCTGCGCGGCGAGGAACGGGCGGGCGGACTGCTGTCGCGGCTGACGGCCTGGAACTGGCAGGCAGCATTGGTGCCTGTGCTGGCCATCATCACCGCCCTGGTCATTGGCGCGCTCTTCATCGCGGCCTTCGATCCTCAGGTGTGGGCCGCTTTCGGGCAAGGTGTGCGCGTCGGGCTGGGGACGGCCTGGCAGGCCATCGTCCGGGCCTACACAGCCCTCTTCCAGGGGGCTTTCGGGAACCCATCCCGCATCGTCGAAGGGCTGAGGACCTATCTCGATACCGGGGAAAGCAGGACCCTGCTGCGAGCGATCTACCCGCTGACAGAAAGCCTGCGCATCGCCACCCCTTACATATTTGCCGGCCTGGCGGTGGCGATCGGCTTCCGGGCCAACCTGTTCAACATCGGTGCCGAGGGCCAGTACTTCATCGGCGGCCTGACCTCGGTCTATGTCGGCTATGCCCTCACCGGGCTGCCGTGGTTCATCCACCTGCCTCTCGCGCTGCTGGCCGGAATGGTCGGCGGGGCGCTATGGGCCTCCATCGCTGGCTTTCTCAAAGCGCGGACAGGCGCTCACGAGGTCATCACCACGATGATGCTCAACTACGTCTCCTACCGCCTGGCCGACTACCTGCTGCAGGTCGGCGGGCCGATGTCACGGCCGGGGGACTACCGTCCCGTCAGCCCGGAGATTCAACCCAGCGCCTATCTGCCGCAGTTCTTCCCCAGCGACCCTTCGATGCGCGTCAACGTCGGGCTCCTGCTGGCCCTGGTGGCCGTGGTGGTGATCTACTGGCTGCTGTTCAAGACAACGCTGGGCTTCGAGATTCGCGCCGTGGGGTTGAACGCGCGCGCCGCCCGGACCGCCGGGATCAGCGTCCCGCGCACCATCCTGATCACTATGGCGATCAGTGGGGCGCTGGCCGGCCTGGCCGGTGCGCACGACATCCTCGGCGTCCTCCACTTCATGCCCAACGCGTTCTTCTCCGGCTACGGCTTCGACTCCATAGCCCTGGCACTGTTGGGCCGCAGCCACCCGGCGGGCGTGCTGTTGGCCGCGCTGCTCTTCGGCTTCTTGCGCGCAGGCGCGCAGCAGATGCAGGGCGTGGCACAGGTGCCCATTGACATCATCTCCGTGCTGCAGGCCCTGATCATCATCTTCATCGCCGCGCCGGAGTTGGTGCGCATGCTCTACCGCATTCGCGTCTCCCGCAGTGCGGAAGGGGCCATGCTCGCCCGAGGCTGGGGTGGGACGTAGGAGGTAGACAACGATGAGCACGGGTCGCTTCGCCAATTGGTCAAAGCGCATTGCCGCCCGCAGCGGGACCTCCTCGGGGCGTGCGCTCACCTACGGTCTGATTTTCCTGGGTACAGGACTGGCGATCTATCTTCTGTTCGCCCGCATGAGCGCGGGTGGTCAGATGACCACCTTCGTGCTTCACCCCGGCGGCACTTCGACGGCACTGCGAGTGCCCGACCTGACCTTCCCGACCGCGCCAGCGCTGTACTTTGCCATCCTCCTCTGCGCCTTCCTTGGCGGCTGGCAACTGGCACGCGGCTTTCGTCGCCTCAACCTTGTCCTGGGCATCGTTGCCGCAATGTTCGTGCTGGCCTTCCTGATCTGGGCAGCGCGGGACAAGTCTCTGAACTTCACTGGACTGCTCAACAGTGCCCTGCTGCGCGCGGTGCCTATCGCTCTTGCCGCTCTCTCGGGCGTGTTGTGCGAGCGCTGCGCGGTGATCAACATCGGCATCGAAGGGATGATGCTCACCGGCGCGTTCTTCGCGACGGTGGCAGGCAGCCTCGCCAATCGTGTCTGGGGATGGCCAGCCTGGGCGAGCCTGACCTTGGGCCTGCTCGGCGGGATAGCCAGCGGGGCGATGATGGGACTGCTGCTGGGCGTGCTGGCCGTGCGTTTCAAAGTCAACCAGATCATCGCTGGCACGGCGATCAATATCCTCGCCGTGGGCGTAACCAGTTTCCTGAGCGCCCGCCTGCTGGCCAGCGCCGAGTTTCAGTATCTGAACAATCCCGGCATGTTCCCGCGTGCCCCTATCCCGCTCCTCTCACGCATCCCCCTCATCGGTCCGGTCTTCTTCGATCAGAATCTCCTGGTATACCTGATGTTCATCCTGTTGGTCGCCGCACACGTGATGCTCTTCCACACCCGCTGGGGTTTGCGCACCCGCGCCGTGGGAGAACACCCCCGCGCCGCAGACACGCTGGGCATCAACGTGTTCAAGACCCGCTATATCAACACACTGCTGGGCGGGATGGTGGCCGGACTGGGCGGGGCGTTCCTCATCCTCGGCTCCGTCGGCCGTTTCGATGAGCTGATGACGGCCGGCAAGGGGTTCATCGGCCTGGCAGCGATGATCTTCGGCAAGTGGATGCCCTTCGGCGCGTTCGGCGCGGCGCTCATCTTCGGCTTCGCCGACGCCCTGCAGACGAAACTGGCGATCCTGCAGACACCCATCCCCTCCCAGATTCTGGGGATGGCTCCCTATCTGGTGACGATCGTCGTCCTGGCCGGCGTGGTGGGCGAGGCGATCCCACCCGCGGCGGACGGGCAGCCGTACGAAAAGCAGTAGCGGGGACGGGGGAGACGCGGGGATACAGCGCGCTCCGCGATGGGGGAGAAATTCAGGAAGCCGCAACGGGGCGAAGAGGGTTCAAGGCAAGAACCTGCATCACCCCCCAACCAACCACCCCGTGCACCAGCACCGCCAGCCACAGGTTGCCGGTCTGCAGGAAGAACACGGAACTGAGGACGGCCAGCGCGGCGCGCAACAGCGCCGTAGGGGCGTGATAGGGAGAACGGAGGGTTGCCCGCCAGCGGGGATTGAGTAGCGCCTCCAGCAGCACCAACCCAAGGCCGACCCAGGATCCCCAGTAGGCACCCAGAGCCACCACCGGGGCGTTGCGGTAGAAGGCCCAGTGTACTTCGTGGAAAACAGCCTCGGGCAGCGCGTCCCAGGCAAAGCCATCCGAGACGAAAGAGGCCGGGCGGTTGGGCAGCCGACGGAGCGCCCAGCCGCCCGCGGCCAATAGCCCCCAGGCGGTCACCCCCAGCCCCACTGCCCAACCCACATCCCGCGCCCAGTCCGCCCAGAGAGCAGCCTCGTCCATCGCTCCGGTATGAGGGAGCGGTTGAAGCCCCAGCACCCTTCCAACCACGGCATCATGCCCCCAGAACAGGGCGGCAAAAGGCATGGCAACATAGAAAAGGAAACGCAAGAGGAACTTCAACAGGGGAGCGTAGCGGCTGGATGACAGCCGATCAACCCACCCGGGCCGCTTTCCGCTCCGCTCCAGCCACCAGGTTGCCTGAGCGACAGCCACCCCCAACAGCAGGGAACCGCCCAGCCAGGCCCAACGCTCCCATCCGTCCACGCTATCCCCCAGGCCCCGGATTCGTCAGGGGGACCGTCAGCACCACCCGGGTGCCCTGACCAGGAGCGGTGAGGATCTCGATCCACCCATTTACCAGTTCCGCCCGTTCGTGCATGTTGGTCATCCCCAGGCTTCCACGACTGGTGTAGTCCGCCATCACCGCCGCGAGGTCGAAGCCCCGGCCGTCATCCTGCACCTCGGCGACGAAGGTGGGGCCGCGTCGCTCGAGGCGGATCCAGACGTTCTCCGCCTGGGCGTGCTTCCGGGCATTGCCCACCGCTTCGTCTATGATGTAGAAGATCACCCCCTGAGCGTCCTTCTCCAATGCCGCGTCCACTCCCTCCGGCGCTTCCAGATGAATGGCCGGGCGCGGATCTGCCTCCGTCCACTTGGCGACATACTGAGCCAGCGCCGCGCGCAACCCCTGCGTCTCCAGGATCAGCGGCCGCAGGGTGAAGAGCATACTGCGGATCTCCTTGGTGGTCATCCGCGCCATCTCCTCCACCCGGCCCAGTTCTTCCTCAACCGTGCCCTTCCCCGCCTCGAGCATCTTGCGGATGTAGTTCACGCGCATGGCGATGGCAGCGATGGACTGAGTGGGGCCATCGTGGAGGTCCCGGGCGAGTTTCTTGCGCGCGTTCTCCTCGACCGCGACGATGCGCTCTTTCTCCTCCATCAGGCTCTGGTAAAGCCGGGCATTTTGCAGAGCGACCACCGCCTGGTTGCACAGGGCCACCAACAGGTCCTGATAATCGGCAGTGTACACGTCAGGTTCGGGCGTGGCGACAACGACGACACCGAAGTTCTCGAAGCCGGCACGCAAGGGCACAGCCACCGCCTGGCGGCAACGGTGCATGACCGCGAACCGACTCAGTTCCGGGTCATGACCGGGGTCATCCGTGACCGCCGGCTCGGCCGTGGTCAGCGCCTGGGCGATAACCCCCTCTTTCCCCTCCAGGACGCTCTGCTCATCCCTGCGGGCCAGGTGACGGGAGGCGACCACCCGCAGCACCTGATCGCGGAAGAGCAGCACCACACTCACTTGAGGGGAGGAAGTCGGCGAGAGTTCGCGCAGGCCGATCTCGCTCACGTCGAGCATGGCCTCCAGGACCCGTTCATAACTGAGCGTGGCGCTGAGGGTGCTGGCCAATTCGAAGATGAGCCGCGACTGCTGGTGACGGGCGCGCAACTGGCGCAGTTCCTCGATCTGCTCCGCCTCCGTCTCCAGCGCGACGCGTCGCTGCATAGCCTGGCCGATCAGCCCCGTCACCAGAGCGACCAGGACCAGGATCGCGGCATCCCCGACCTGCTGCGCCACAGCCTGTGGCGACATGCTCTCCATCTGCAACAGGCCCATCAGGAAGTATCCCAACGTGATGAACAAGGCGACCGCCAGATTGACAAGGAACGAGAAACGGAGAGCAGCAGTGAGAATGGGAAACAGACCGAAGAACAGCAGTGGGCTCTGGAAACCACCCGAGACAGCGACCAGGCCCACCGCCAGCGCTGCGTCCAACCCCAACGTCACCCACGAGAGGAGCGGCGGGAAAGCGCCAAAGGAGAGCAGCAACAACACGACCAGGTTGTAGAAAGCCGCCGCGAGAATCAGTGCTATCAGGAAGACCGAACGAGGACCCGCAAAGCCGTGCTCCGGGGCCAGCAGAGCAACAACGGTGACGGCAAGGAGCAACAACCAGCGCAGATTGCTGATCAGCCAGTCGAGTTGGAAACGGCGTCTGGATTTGCTCGCCATGCAGCATCCCCAGCATTGTGCGTCAGGCCGCGGATATGCCGGGGAAGGGATGGGTAAACTTCCCCTGGGCCCCGCGGCCTGAGAAGAGAGTGGGCGCGAAGGGACTCGAACCCCTGACCTCTACAATGTGAGTGTAGCGCTCTGACCAACTGAGCTACGCGCCCACTGCGGCGATATTATAACATCATCCGCCACGGAAGGCAAGTCATTTGCAATTCCACGCAAACGCGGTACAATCCTCTCCACCCCCCAGCCGGCAGAAGCCCTGACCGCACAGGGGAGGAAGAAGGCGACATGACCTACCGCCAGGCCATCGAGTACCTGCACAGCCTGACTGACTACGAGAAGCGGCGTATCGAACGGTACACGCCGGAGACGCTGGACCTCGGCCGTGTCACGCGCCTGTTGGCGGCTCTGGGCGACCCGCACCGCGCTTATCCCTCCGTGCACGTCGCCGGCACCAAAGGCAAAGGCTCTACCTCTGCCATCATCGAGTCCGCCCTGCGCGCTGCCAACATCCGCACCGGTTTCTACACCTCCCCCCACCTCCACACCTTCCGCGAACGCATCCGCGTGGCGGGAGAACTGATCACCCGCGATGAGGTGGTCAGCCTGGTGGATGAACTCCGCCCGTTGATCGAGCGAGAACCGGAGATTACCACCTTCGAGGCCATCACCGCGATGGCCTTCGCCTACTTTGCCCGCCAGCAGGTCGAGATGCTGGTGGCAGAAGTGGGCCTGGGTGGACGGCTGGACGCCACCAACGTCCTCCTGCCGGAGGTGGCGGTCATCACCTCCCTCAGCCTCGACCACACCTACCTGCTGGGCGACACGCTCGCCCAGATCGCCAGGGAGAAGGCGGGGATCATCAAACCCGACACGCCGGTCGTCAGCGCGCCGCAGCAGCCGGAAGCGATCCAGGTGATCGAGGAGGTCAGCCGCCAACAACACGCCCCGCTGGTCGAGGTGGGGCGGGACTGGACGTGGGAGGCGGGGCCGTTCGACCTGCAGGGCCAGTCCTTCATTGTGCGGCGAGTTCGCGGCGATGGGGACAGTCTCAGCGGCCCCTACTGGCTGCCGCTGCTGGGTCGCCACCAACTGGAAAACGCCACCACCGCTGTGGCGGCGCTACAGGTGCTGCGCGAGCGTGGCTTCAACCTGCCCCGGCCAGCCGTGGAAGAGGGGCTGCGGAACGTGGTGTGGCCGGCGCGGATGGAGGTGCTCAGCCGCGCCCCCCTCGTGGTGGCCGACTGTGCCCACAACACCTACTCGGCCCAGGTTCTGCGCGCGGCCCTGGAGGAATGGTTCCCCTCCACCCGCTGGGTGGTCATCTTCGGTGCCTCAGGAGACAAAGATATCCCGGGCATGCTGCGCACGCTGCTGCCGATCACCGAGTACCTGATCGTCACCCGTTCAGAGCACCCGCGTGCCGCCTCGCCCGTCGAACTGGCCGACATCGCTGCGTCGCTGGGGAGGGGAGCCGAGGTGGCCGTCAGTGTGGCCCGCGCCCTCCAGCGTGGCCTGGCCGACATGGAACCCGGCAGCGGGCTGCTCATCACCGGCTCAGTCTTCGTCGCCGCCGAGGGCCGGGAGGCCTGGGCCAGACGGAATGGCGAGCCGGGGCCGGAAAATGACCAATAGCAATGACCAATGACCAATGACCAATGGCCAATGGCCAATGGCCAATTGGGAAGTGGGATAGGAGTAAGAGAATTGGCGATCGATCCTGATTCTGAATGGGAAAAATGGTGGCTGCAGATGGGTTGGCCCCAGCCATCCTCATTCCCCTTCGACGATTTTGAATTCGAAGGGCGCGAGCCCACCGAACAGACCGCTGAGGTGATCGAAGGGCCGCTGCTGCCGCTGCGCGACATCGTCTTCTTCCCGCACATGATCGCTCCGCTGGTGGTGGGGCGCGATGAATCCATCATGGCCGTGGAAACAGCAGTAGAGGAGGATGAGCCACTCATCGCCGTGGCCCAACGTGACCCCGACGCCGAGGAGATCGGGCCAGAGGACCTCTACACCTTCGGCACCGACATCATCATCGGTCGGATGCTGCGCATGCCCGACGGAACTCTCAGCCTGCTGGCCCAGGGCGGACAGCGGGTGCAGATCCTGGAAGTCATCCACACCGAGCCCTACATCCGCGTCCGCGCGCTGCTCATCCCAGAACCGGAGGAGTCCTCCCGGCTGACCGAAGCGCTCATGCGCGCTGTGCTGGCCCTCTTCGAGAAGGCCGTCCAACTCAACCGCTCGCTGCCGGACGACCTGTACGTCTTCGCCCTCAACATCCGCGAGCCGGGCTGGCTGGCCGACCTGGTCGCCCAGAGCCTGAACCTGTCCGTCGCCCAGCGACAGGACGTGCTCGAGACGATCAAACCGTCCGACCGGCTACAGCGGGTCAGCATCCTGCTGGCCAAGGAACTGGACGTCCTGGAACTGGAGGACAAGATCCAGTCCCAGGTGCAGAAAGAGGTGGACCGCAGCCAGCGGGAGTTCTTCCTGCGCGAGCAGATGAAGGCCATCCAGACCGAATTGGGGGAACACGATACCTTCACGCAGGAGATCAACGACCTGCGCGAGCGGCTGGAGAAGGCCAACCTGCCCGAAGAGGCGCGCACGCAGGCCGCGCGCGAGATCGAACGGCTGGCCAGCATGCCGCCCATGGCCCCCGAGGTCGGCATCATCCGTACCTACCTGGACTGGCTGTTCGACCTCCCGTGGACGGAGGAGACAGAGGACAACCTCGACCTGAAACACGTCGCCAGGGTGCTGGAATCCTGCCACTACGGGTTGCCCAAGGCCAAAGAACGCATCCTGGAATACATCGCGGTCAAGAAACTGACGCCGCAGAAGATGCGCAGCCCCATCCTCTGCTTCGTCGGGCCGCCCGGCACGGGCAAGACCAGCCTGGGACAGTCCATCGCCAAGGCGCTGGGACGAAACTTCGTCCGTGTCAGCCTGGGGGGCGTGCGCGACGAGGCGGAGATCCGCGGCCACCGCCGCACTTACATCGGCGCGCTCCCCGGCCGCATCATCCAGACCATGCGCCGGGCCAAGACGATCAACCCACTGTTCATGCTGGACGAGGTGGACAAACTGGGGCTGGACTTTCGCGGTGACCCGGCGGCAGCGCTGCTGGAAGTGCTCGACCCCGAACAGAACCACGCCTTCTCCGACCACTACCTGGAAGTGCCCTACAACCTCTCGAAAGTCTTCTTCATCACCACCGCCAACGTGTTGGACCCCGTGCCTCCGGCGCTGCGCGACCGCATGGAGGTGATCGAGTTTCCCTCCTACATCGAGGAGGAAAAGTTACACATCGCCCGCCAGTTCATCATCCCCCGCCAGATCGAGGAGCACGGACTGACCGGGCATCCGCCACACTTCAGCGACAGCGTGCTGCAGCAACTCATCCGCGAGTACACCAGTGAGGCGGGGGTGCGCAACCTGGAGCGGGAGATCGCTGCGTTGTGCCGCAAGGCGGCACGTCGCCTGGCAGAGGGGAAACGCCCCCTGCGCCACATCACCGGGGCGATGCTGGCCCGCTACCTGGGCCCGCCCCACTTCCTGCGCGACCGGCTGGAGGAAGAGAGCGAGGTGGGACTGGCCACCGGGCTGGCCTGGACCGAGTGCGGCGGCGACCTGATGCCCGTGGAGGTCACCCTGATGCCCGGCAAGGGCAACCTCACGCTGACCGGTCAGTTGGGGGAGGTGCTGCAGGAATCGGCGCAGGCGGCGCTGAGTTACACCCGCTCTCGGTCGGACAAACTGGGGCTGAAGGGCGACGTGTTCGAGCGCACCGACATCCACATCCACCTGCCGGAGGGTGCCGTGCCGAAGGATGGCCCCTCAGCGGGCATCACCCTGGCCACGGCATTGATCTCCGCCTTCACCGGCCGGCCGGTGCGTCGGGATGTGGGGATGACCGGCGAGATCACCCTCCGCGGCCGCGTCCTGCCGGTCGGCGGGTTGAAAGAGAAGATCCTGGCCGCCTACCGCGTGGGGCTGAAGACGGTCATCATCCCCAGACGGAACGAGTGCGACCTGGTGGAGGTGCCGCGCAAGGTGTTGCGGGACCTGAACCTGGTGCAGGTGGAACGGATGGAGGAGGTGCTGGAGGCGGCGTTGCTGCCGCCGGAGCAGCCGCCCCGCCGACGTCGCCGGGTGAAGGAGGAGAGCGACGCTCCCGCCCGGACATCCCCGGTCAGTGCCCAGACGCAGGCTGACACCGCCTTCGCCCCCGCCCCCTGAGTACATCTCACAGGCCGGGCACGATCCCCCCACCCCGGCATCGGGATGCCGGGGCTACAGCGGCTGCGGCATAGGGATGCCGCCGCTACGGAATCTTTTGCCGGGCACGATCCCCCCACCCCGGCATCGGGATACCAGGGCTACAGTGGCTGCGGCATAGGGATGCCGCCGCTACGGGATCTTTTGCCGGGCACGATCCCCCCACCCCGGCATCGGGATGCCGGGGCTACGACGGCTGCGGCATAGGGATGCCGCCGCTACGGGATCTTTCCTACGGTCGCCCCCGCACCATGTCCCATAGCACGCCGAGGCCAACCTCCATCAGCCCCGGCAGGTTGAACGGCAACCCGCGGGCGCGCACGTCCAACTCTTCCTTGTCACAGACGGTGGAGGTGTTGGCGCGGTCAATCTCCCCCTTCAGCGCCAGCATCTCCTGTTCCACTTCCTCTGGTGAGCGCGTCGCCAACAGGTGGTCAATCCGCGCCATCAGCGCCGTCGCCCGCTCGATGCGCTCCTCCGTCTCCGCCGCCCGCGCCGCCGAGACGATGCCATAGCGGGCCTTCAGGCGGTTGAGCCGCCGCCCCGCCTCGTAGGTCGTCGCCGCCAGAGTGTCACGGTCCATCCACTCTGTCTCGTAAGACAGGATGTGCTTCCAGGTAGGCGCCAGCAGCGCACGGCGGTGCTCCTCCAGCGTGCGGCAGTGCAGACGGTACCCGAACCGCTCCGGCTGCTCGAAGGCCAGGCTGGCCGGGTCGAGGAAGGGGGCCAGTGGCGCCGTGAAGGGAACCAGCCGCCGGTCGCCGTTGACCATCTGCAGCAGGTGCTCGCAATACTCCACCGTCTCCAACGCCGAGGCGGCTGTCTGCTGCGGCAGGCCGATCATGAAGAACAGGTCAAAGCGCCGACAGCCGACCGCCAGGCAGTTGCGCACCGTCTCCTCGATGCCGGCGTTGGTGTAATGCTTGCCCAGCGCCGCGCGAACCTGCGGATCGTGCGAATCGGGCGAGAACTCGACGAAGAAATCCGGCAGGCTGTCGGCCAGCGCCTCAGCGTACTCGCGGTCTACGGGCCAGAAAAACTCCAGCATGAAGGGGCCGGGCACACCGCGGACCGCGCGCAGGAAGCGCCGGGCGTAATCCATCCCCGCCAGGCGGAGTTCGCCGAGGATGAAGATCGGTCCCCGGCTGATACGCCGCGCCTCGCGCACATCGGCCGCCAAATCCTCCGGGCTGCGGAAGGCGGGACGGGCCCGCCCCGACATCCGCTCGTGCCCCTCGGCGCAGCCGCCACAGACGGCGCAGTGCTGCGTACAGCCGCGGACGGTCAGTGTGGCCATGATCGGGTAATCGAGCCAGTGGCCGAAGGGAGCGCAGGAAACCAAGTCGCGCTGGCGCAGTACCATACGCACCATCCGCCGGAAACCGGGGCGGAGGTGGTCGAGGTTCTCCGGCGTGTAGGTCTGCGGGTTGACGTGCACAGCGCCGGAACGATCCTTCCAGGTCAGGTTCGGTACGTCGTCAGGAGCGCGGCCGTCGCGCAGGCAGGCCAGCAACTGACGCAGCGGCTCCTCGGTCGAATCGCCGCGCAGGACGTAGTCCACCTGGGGGTAGCGCACCAGTTCCTCGTGGAAGTAGGTGGCGGAAAAGCCGCCAAAAAGGATGGGCGTCTCTGGATGGCGCTCACGGACGATGCGGGCCACCTCCAACGCCCCCTGGGCGTGCGGCAGCCAGTGCAGGTCAATGCCGAAGGCGCGGGAACGCATGCGGGCGATCGCCTGTTCGGCGTCGAAACGGGGGGAGCGAAGCATGCGCACCGCCAGATTGACGATGCGGGTCTCGAAGCCGTGCCGCCCCAGGTACTCGCTGAGCGCGGCAAAGCCGATGGGGTACATGTCGTAGATCGGCGTGGAGGGGACGACATCAGAGATAGGACCCCATAGCGTCGCCCGACGGCGGAAGTCGTAGAGACTGGGGGGATGCAGGAAAGTGAGGTCGGGAATGGGCATTGGCTAAAGCACCTCCTCAAGGGTAAGGCCCCGCGCCTGAGCGCGCTGGAGTCCCCATTCGATCAGGTTCGCTGGCGGGGCCAGCACCTCTGGACGACGTTCCAGATGGAGCGCGCCGACGGCGCAGGCAGAGGCGCAGAGGCCACAACCCAGGCACCGTTCCACATCCACCTGGCAGACATCCTCCGGCACCGACAGTGCGCCCATCGGGCAACGCTCCACACACGCGCCGCAGCCGACACAGGCCTCCGCGTCCACCACGGTGTGGAAGGGCGAACGGGCCACCGCGCCGGGGACGCCGAACTCCACCAGGCCGCGCAGGACACCACAACAGCAGGTGCAGCAGTTGCAGATGTAGAAATGGCCGTCGCGGTAGTTGCCGGTGGAGTGGATCAGGCCGGACTCCTCCGCCTGGCGCAGGATGTGCAGGGCCTCCTCTTTGGTGATCGGACGGGTGACCTCCCCCTCGTGGAAAGCATTCTCCACCGGTGCCAGATTGAGGCACGCTTCCAGCGGATGGTCGCATCCCTTGCCGATCTGGCGCTGCTGCACCCGGCAGATGCAATCGCGCACGCCCCAGGAGCGGGCGCTCTCCACGATCGCCACGGCGCTCTCGTAGGGGAAGACCTCAAGGCCGGGAGGGACGGCCTCGCCCACCGGAATGACACGATGGATGGCGGGCGGGGCGTCAAGGTACGTGCGGCCGCGCACTTCCAGGAAGTACTGCTCGGTCAGCGCGGCCAATTCCGCGTCCATACGCGGCAGTTGCTCCTCGTAGATACCGACAATGAAGGGGAGCAGGGCGAAGCCCAACTCTCCCCCCTTGCGACGGAAGCGGGCCAACCCTTTGCGCACCATCTCCCGCAGCAACGCCAGAGCCTCCTTGGGGTCCATCCCGGCGCGCGCGGCGATGGTCTCTGCCGATTCATACCGCAGGCGCAGTTCGGAGGCCAGGGCGGCCTCCTGGGGAGTGAACATCTTGGCCAACAATCGCAGTTCGACGCCGCTCTCGGTGGCCGGAAAGCCATTCGGGATCGCGTCCAGATGCTGCGCCAGGCGCCGATAGACTGTTTCCTCTGCCATTTCCTCCCTCCTGCTGATTCTCGCCCCAGCGTTGCGCTCCGGTTTTTGCCACGAATTACACGAATCACACGAATCACACAGAATCTATCCGCTCAATCTGCTCAATCTACTGACCGTCACTCAATCCGTTGACCGTTCCCCCCTGCCCCCCAAAAAGCAGACGAGCAGCCCAGCGGCATCGGCCGAAGTGCTGCCCGTCATCCGAGCCCGTGGGACCGGCGTCAACACACAGGCTATTCCTCAATATCCAACTCAGCAGCGCCGCGCTTGTAGCGATAGACGATACGTCCGCGAGTGAGGTCATAGGGGGAGAGTTCGACCTTCACCCGGTCCCCCAGGAGGATGCGGATGTAGTACTTGCGCATCTTCCCAGAGAGGTATGCCAGCACCTGATGCCCGGAGTCGAGAGCGACACGGAACTGTGTGCCCGGCAACGCCTCAACCACCGTGCCCTCAACTTCGACTTTGTCCTCCCGTTTCGCCATACAGCGCTCCCCCTATCACCAGGTTCATTTTGGCTGCCTACCGCAGGTTTGGACGCAGTTTCTAACCTGCGGGAGGGTACAGGGTGCTACTCGTCGGTGGGAAAATCGTCATCATCCACGCCTGAGTCTTCGTCCTCCCACTCTTCAGGGAAGGGCTCCGCTTCGAGCCCGGCGGCTTCGACCTCTATATCCTCGGGGAGGGGCTCTTCCTCCTCTGCGACGGGAGAGGGCATCTCCTCAGCCACAGGCTCTTCTGCCCGGGCCGCCTCGCGCGCCGCCTTGTCCAAAGCCCATTGCTCCCATTCCTCCCGGCGCACCCGTCGGGCGCTCAATCCCAGGCGACGGCGCTCCTTCTCCACGCGGATGATCTTCACCAACACCTCGTCGCCGGGGTGAAGCACATCCTCCGGCGCGACGGCTGGCGCACCGACCAGTTCGCTGACGTGCAGGAGCCCCTCCACACCGGGCTCCAGTTCCACGAAAGCGCCGATAGGGGAGACCTGTGTGACCACCCCCTCGCGCAGGTCATCCACATGGTAGCGCTGCTCGATCGTCGCCCAGGGGTCCTCCTGGGCCTGTTTCATGCTCAACGCGATGCGCCCGCGCTCGCGATCCACATCCAGCACCACCACGTCCACCCGATCCCCCTGGCGGACCAGGTCTTGCGGCTTCACCGCTCGCCCCCAGGAGAGTTCAGAGAGATGCACCAGACCATCAGCGCCGCCCAGGTCCACAAAAACGCCAAAGTCCGCGATGCTGGAGACCCGGCCACTGCGACGCTCACCGGGCTGGAGTTCCTCCAGCAACCGCTTGCGGCGGACACGCTGCCAGGCGCGGTGGGCCTGGCGCTCGGAGAAGATGAGGCGCCGCCGACGACGATCCACCTCGATCACCCGCAGGCCCACCGTCTGACCGACCATCCCCTGCAGCAGAGCCCTGCGCTCCACCTCGGTGGCACGGCGGGGGACATCGTAGATCTGGGAGATCGGCACGAAGCCCCGCAGTCGTCCGAATTGGACCGTGAGTCCGCCCCGGTTATAGCCGGAGATTCGGCCTTCGTAGAGTTCACCGCTGGCGAGGAGCTGCTCGGCGCGGATCCAGTCTTCGGCCAGGCGGGCCTTGTAGATCGAGAGCGCGACGTAGCCCTCTGACTCATCGGAGCGCAACACGAGCACCGGCACCTCGTCGCCCACGTTGACTTCGGGCATGCCAGCGCGGCGCATCTCCTCCAGGTCCTGCGGATCCACCAGGCCCTCATGCTTGAAACCGATGCTGACCACCGCTCCGTTGGAGCCGATCTGGATGACCTTGCCGAGACGGAGGTCGCCCGGGCGGGGCAGACCGTAGTCGGTCTCCTCACTCAACAGGGTTTCCATATCGGAGGGAGGTTCTGGTTGAGCCTGGCTTTCGAGGTTGGGTTCCACTTCTGACATCAAAATCTCCTGGTAATCGGACTTCCGCCCCACAAAAAGCGACCCGGCATCGCCGACGCTCCGTGCCGCTGCGTCCAGGATGCCGGGTTCACGGGCTGAGGCCCAGCACCGATGACACTCCCAGAACGTTGTGCGCGCCTCCTCAAAAGGTGGCACATCTGAACAGGAACGGCTCGGCTCGCCGTTCGGGCAGGGGCGGGCATCTCTTGATATTGGATAACATTGTATCACGTCGTCGGATGAAAGTCAAATCACATCCGTGTCAAGTCAATTGATAATGTTACCCGGTAAGCATGCTTGACAAAACGGGCGCAAGCGGTATAATACTCGTTCGCGTGGAGCCAGGGAACCCCAGGAAGCGCCTGAGAGCTTCTCATGCGCTTTGTTTGTGCATCCCGGCGCGACAACCGTGCCCGAGGAGGGGTAAATGAACTATCAAGACGACGCCGTCGGCGTGACGCGGGACTTCGTCACCCTGCGCATCGGCTTGGCTTCCCCAGAGGAAATCCGCTCCTGGTCCTACGGCGAGGTGACCAAGCCGGAGACCATCAACTACCGCCGCCTGCGACCGGAGAAGGACGGCCTGTTCTGCGAGGCCATCTTCGGCCCCACCCGTGACTGGCAGTGCTACTGCGGGAAGTACAAGAACATCCGCTACCGCGGCATCATCTGCGACAAGTGCGGCGTGGAGGTGACACGTTCCGCCGTGCGCCGGGAGCGCATGGGCCACATCGAACTGGCCGCCCCCGTGGCTCACATCTGGTACACCCGCCGCGTCCCCAGTTTCCTGGGCATCCTCCTCGACATCACCAAGCGTAACCTCGACCGCGTGCTCTACTTCGCTCAGTACGTCATCATCTCCGTTGACGAAGAGGCCCGCCAAAAAGCCCTGCGACGGCTGAAGGAAGAACACGACCAGCAGTGCAAAGAGGCCGAGGAGAACGCCAAAGCCAACATCGCCGCACTGGAGCAACGGCTGGAAGAAGAGCAGGCCCGCATCGAACAGGCCATCTCCGCCCTGCGCACCCGCTACGAGGACCTTCTGGCCTCAGAGACCGAGGCCGTGATGAAAGAAGCCCAGGCTCTGCGCACCCGCCTGGAAAGCAAAGGGGACACGGTCCCACGGGCGCCGATCATCTTCAAACCCACCGGCGCGGTTATCGTGGACAAAGGGGAGAAGATTGGCCGTGAGCACCTGACCCTGCTCAACCAGGTCGTCCAGGAGCACCTGGGCAACCTGGAGAAACGGCTGCACAGCGAGCAGGAACGAGAGCAGGCCCCGCTGACGACCGACCTGGAGTACTGGCAGCGAGCCACCCACGACGAGATCTCCCGCATCAACGAACAACTGGAGCAGGACCTGAGCGAAATCCGTCACCGCTTCGACGCCAGCCGCGAAGAGCTGCTCGGCCTGGCTCCCCTGCAATTCCTCACCGAACAGCGGCTGCGCGAACTGAAGACCCACTGGGGCCAGGTGTTCAAGGCAGGAATGGGCGCAGAGGCCTTCCACGAGATTCTGCGCGAGATGGACCTGGACAAACTGGCCGAGGAACTGTGGCAAGACGTGCGCAGCACCCGCTCCAAGCAGCGCCGCAAGAAGGCCACCCGCCGGCTGCGCGTGGTGGAGGCGCTGCGCAAGAGCGGCAATCGCCCCGAGTGGATGATCCTCACCGTCCTGCCCGTCATCCCGCCCGACCTGCGCCCGATGGTGCAGCTGGACGGCGGCCGCTTCGCCACCTCCGACCTGAACGACCTGTACCGCCGCGTCATCAACCGCAGCAACCGCCTCAAGCGGCTGCTGGAACTGGGCGCGCCCGACGTCATCATCCGCAACGAGAAGCGCATGCTGCAGGAGGCGGTGGACAGCCTGATTGATAACAGCCAGCGCGGCAAGGCGCTCTCCCGCCGCGGCCGGCGACAACTGAAGTCCCTCAGCGATATGCTGAAAGGCAAGAAAGGACGCTTCCGCCGCAACCTGCTGGGCAAGCGCGTGGACTACTCCGGGCGTTCGGTGATCGTCACCGGGCCCAAACTGCGGCTCAACCAGTGCGGCCTGCCCAAGGAGATGGCCCTCGAACTCTACCGGCCCTTCGTCATCAGCAAACTGGTAGAGTACAACTACGCCAACAACGTCAAGGCCGCCCGACGCATCATCGAACGGCAGCGTCCGGAGGTCTGGGAGGTGCTGGAGGAGGTCATCCAGAAACGGCCCGTCCTGCTCAACCGTGCCCCCACCCTCCACCGCCTGGGTATCCAGGCTTTCGAGCCGGTGCTCGTCGAGGGGAAAGCCATCCACATCCACCCGCTGGTCTGCGCCGCCTTCAACGCCGACTTCGACGGCGACCAGATGGCCGTGCACGTCCCGCTCTCGGACCGGGCGGTGGAAGAGGCGCGACGGCTGATGCTCTCCACCAACAACCTGCTCAAGCCTGCCGACGGCCAGCCCATCGTCGGGCCGACCAAGGACATGTGCCTGGGCGTCTACTACCTGACGATGGAAACGGACGCCCCCCACGAGGGGGACGGCAAGATCTTCTCCGACCTGGACGAGGTGGAGATGGCCTACAGCCTGGGGCTGGTTGACCTGCACGCCCGTATCTGGGTCGGCCAGGTCTTCGAAGCCCCCCCTGACGACAACGGCCCCGCACAGCCTGTCGAGACCACGGTGGGCCGCTGCATCTTCAACCGCGTTCTCCCCGACGCGCTCCGCTTTGTCAACGAGACGCTCGACAAGGGCGACGTACAGGACCTGGTGGCCCGCTGCTACCGCCGACTGGGCGCGGAGGCGACGACCGAACTGGTGGACCGCATCAAGGAGATCGGCTTCCAGTACGCCACCCGCTCCGGCGTGACCATCGCCATCGGGGACCTGACCATCCCGGACGAAAAAGAACGCATCCTCCAGGCCGCCAGCGCCCAGGTGGCGGAGGTCGAACGGCAGTACCGCCGCGGCCTGCTGACCGCCGAGGAGCAGTACGTGCGCACGATTGACCTGTGGAGCCACGCCCGTGAGGAGGTGGCCCAGGCCGTCTCCCGCGCCCTCGAACCTACCGGGCCGGTCGCAATCATGGCCAAGTCCGGCGCCTCTAAGGGTGGCTTCGGCCCCATCTCCCAGCTGGCTGGCATGCGCGGCCTGATGGCCGACCCGTCGGGGCGCATCATCCCCATGCCCATCCGCTCCAACCTGCGCGAGGGGCTTTCGGCGCTGGAGTACTTCATCAGCACCCACGGCTCGCGCAAGGGGTTGGCCGACACCGCCCTGCGCACCGCTGACGCGGGCTACCTGACCCGCCGCCTGGTGGACGTGGCCCAGGACGCGATCATCAACGCTCACGACTGCGGCACCAACGCCGGCATCTGGATCAACCGCAGCGACGACGTCGGCGGGCAGAAGATGGCCGAGCGCGTCGTGGGCCGTATCGCCGCCGCCCCCATCCTCCACCCGCAGACCGGCGAGGTCATCGTGGACCGCAACCAGGAGATCACCGAGGACGCGATGGAGGTGATTGACGCCGCGGGCATCGAGTCGGTCTTCGTCCGCTCACCGATGACCTGCACGCTGAAGCGCGGCATCTGCGCTATGTGCTACGGCCGTGACCTGGGCCGCGGGCGGCTGGTGCACATCGGCACCGCCGTCGGCGTGATGGCCGCCCAGTCCATCGGCGAGCCAGGCACGCAGCTGACCCTGCGCACCTTCCACACTGGCGGCGTGGCTGCTGGCGGCGACATCACCTACGGCCTGCCACGCGTGGAGGAGCTGTTCGAGGCGCGCAAGCGCCCCAAAGGCGAGGCGGAAATCTCCGACATCGAGGGCATTGTCCACATCATCCGCGGCGACGGCCAGCGCAAGGTGCGCGTCATCAAGAGCGAGATGATGACCGACCGGTATGACATCCCCGGCAACTGGGGCATCAAGGTCGAGGACGGTGACAAGGTCGAACCGGGCGCGCTGATCGCCGCCCGCGGTGAGGAGCAGATCCTGGCTCGCCACGGCGGCCTCGTGCACCGGGAGGGCCGTCAGGTAACCGTCTCCTACGAGCGACGGGACGAGCGGGAGTACGATGTCCCTTCGGCCGCCCGCCTGCTGGTGGAAGAAGGACAACACATCCAGGCCGGCACGCAGATCACCGAGGGCACGAAGAACCCCCACCGCATCCTCCAGGTCATGGGGCGCGAGGCAACCCAGACGTACATCCTGTCGGAAATCCAGAAGGTTTACCGCTCCCAGGGCGTCAACATCAACGACAAGCACTTCGAGGTCATCATCCGCAAGATGCTGGGGAAGATGGTGATCATAGACTCCGGCGACACCGAACTGCTGCCGGGTGACCTGGTGGACCGCCTGTCGTTGCAGGGGATCAACCGCCGCACCATCGAGAGCGGAGGCAAGCCGGCCAAAGCGCGCGCTGTGCTGCTGGGCATCACCAAGGCCGCCCTCAGCACCGACAGTTTCCTCTCCGCCTCCTCCTTCCAGCACACCATCAAGGTGCTGGCCAGGGCCGCCATCGAAGGCCGCGAGGATCGGTTGCACGGCCTGAAGGAAAACGTCATCCTGGGCAAGATGATTCCGGCGGGCACCGGCTACCGCGGAGACAGCGAGGAGTCGGACGGCCCGATTGACAGTTATGAAGGAGTGCCCATCCGCAAGCCCGTGGTAGAGAAGCCCCCCACGGTCCCGCTCGGGCCTGTCTTCGAGGAGCCCTTTGAAGGGGAAGACAGCAGCGAGCCTGATGAGATCACGCTCTGATGGACGACAGACCGCGGACCACAGACCACGGACCACAGACCACGGACCACGGACGACAGACGACAGACCACAAGCCTTTACGGACCGTGGTCGGTCGTCCGTCGTCCATCGTCCGTCGTCCGTCGTCCATCGTCCATCGTCCGTCGTCCGTCGTCCGTCGTCCGCCGTCCGTGGTCCAAAGGATATGCGCACCGTCGAGTGGCGCGAGGGCCGGCTCTGCCTGATTGACCAGCGTCTTCTGCCGGGCGAGCTCCAAACGATCGCCATTGAGGACGTATCAGGCGTCGCCCGGGCCATCCAGGACATGGCCGTGCGGGGGGCGCCGGCCATCGGCGTCGCCGCAGCCTTCGGCCTGGCCCTGGCCGCCCGACACAGCCCGGCCAACGACCGATCCGCACTGCTGAAAGACCTCGAGAAAGCCGCCGCTCTCCTGCGCGCCAGCCGCCCCACCGCGGTGAACCTGCCCTGGGCGCTGGAACGGGTGCTGCGTCGCGCCGCCGAGGAAAAGAGCGTCGCGCGCATCCGCCGGGCAGTGCTCGCCGAAGCGCAGGCCATCGCCGACGAGGACGTGGCCATCAACCGCCGCATCGGCCAGGTCGGCGCTGCGCTCATCCCCGATGGCGCGACCATCCTCCATCACTGCAACACCGGCGCACTGGCCACTGTGGACTACGGCACGGCGCTCGGCGTCATCCGTACGGCCCACGAACAGGGCAAACGGGTGCACGTCTTGGTGAAGGAGACCCGCCCCCAACTGCAAGGGGCGCGGTTGACCGCCTGGGAACTCAAACGGCTGGGCATCCCCTTCACCCTCATCGCCGACAGCGCCGCCGGCCACTTTCTCTACTCCGGTCATGTGGACATCACGCTGGTGGGGGCCGATCGGGTGGCGGCCAACGGGGACGTGGTCAACAAGATCGGCACTTACGAGATCGCCGTGCTGGCCCAGGAGAACGGTATCCCGTTCTACCCCTGCCTGCCGACCTCGACCATTGATCTCACGGCCCGCTCCGGCCGGGACATCCCTATCGAGGAACGGCCAGCGGAGGAGATCACCGGCCTGGCCCTTCTGGGACGAGCCGTCACACCGGAGGGAGTGCACGTCGCCAACCCTGCCTTCGACATCACCCCGTACCGATACGTCACCGGCATCATCACTGAGAAGGGTATCGCTTACCCACCCTTCACTCTGACCATCCCGGAACTGATGAACACATGAACCTGCCTGTCATCATCCTCTGCGGCGGATTGGGCATCCGCATGGGGGATGACCGCCCCAAGACACTGGTCGAGGTCGGCGGCCGCCCGATCCTCTGGCACGTGATGAAGATCTACGCCGCACAGGGCTTCTCCGACTTCATCCTCGCCCTGGGCTACCGCGGCGACGACATCAAACGCTACTTCCTGGAGTACAACGCCCTGACCTGCGACTTCACCCTCACCCTGAGCACCCAACCCTCTGTGAAGTACCACACCTCCAGTCCGGAGACGGGCTGGCAGATCACCTTTGCCGACACCGGAACCCACACCCAGACCGGCGCGCGCATCCGTCGCGCCGCTGGCTACGTGACCACGCAAACCTTCTTCGCCAACTATGGGGACGGCGTGGCGGACATTGACCTGCACGCGCTGCTGGACTTCCATCGGCGCATGGGGCGCATCGCCACCGTCACCGGCGTGCGCTCCTTCTCCCGCTTCGGCGTGCTGGAGACCGACGGCCATGGCCTGGCCACCCGTTTCGAGGAGAAGCCCCTGGTGGACACGCTCATCAACGGCGGCTTCTTCGTCTTCGAGCGGGAGGTGCTGAGGTACCTGGAGGGAGATGACGGCGTGGTGCTGGAGCAGGAGCCGTTGCGCCGTCTGGCTGCCGACGGACAACTGGCCGTCTACGAGCACCATGGCTTCTGGCGGGCCATGGATACCTTCAAGGACGCGCAGGAGATGAACAACCTGTGGGCGCAGGGCGCGCCGTGGAAGGTGTGGCCCGACTAGCCGCCTTCTCGCTGGTCGGGCTGTGCCTGTGGTTGACTGCCTGCGCCCCGCCCACCCCATCCCCCATCGTCACACCTGACCTCTCCTCCTGGCTGGCCGCCGGGGACGCAGCCGCCGCCGACGGCGCCCGTACCGCCGCCGTGTCCGCCTACGAACAGGCCGCCGCCCTGGCCCCAGATGCCCCCACGCCCTACCTGCGCCTGGCGCGTCTCTACCTGGACTGGAACCGCCCACAGGAGGGACTGGCCGCTGTGGCGGAAGCCGCGGAGCGCGGCGCGGCCGATGCGGATGTGGAGCCGCTGCGCGCCGCCCTCTACGCCGCCGCAGGGGACTGGGAGGAGACAGCCCGCCACGCCGAAGCCGCCCTGGCCCTCGCCCCCGACGACGACGCCCACGCGCTGGTCGCGCAGGCCTACCTGAACCTTGGCCGGGCCACGGAGGCGGAAACGGCCTATCGCGCCATCCTGACCGCCGACCCCCAGAGCAGCCTGGCGCACGAGCGGTTGGGAGCGCTGCTGGCGATCTCCGAGCCGGCCGGTGCGGGCGGCCACCTGGAGGCCGCCGGAACCCCTCTGGCAACAGCCCTGCTCGACACGCTGGAGCAGTCCGCCGGATCCGACCCTGCCTACCGCCTCACCCTGATCGGTCAGACCTGCCTGGATCACGGTGTGCCCGCGCTGGCGGCGCTGGCCCTGGCACAGGCAGCGACCGCCAACCCTGAGTACGCCGACGCGCAGGCGCTGTGGGGGCTGGCCCTGGACCAGATGGGACGCACAGAGGAGGCGCTGCCCCACCTGGAAGCCGCCGTCCAGGCCGCCCCGGACTCGGCGCGAGCGCGGTCGCTATTGGGCATACACCTGCTCTCGGCGCACGAGCCAGAGGCCGCCCGTCCACACCTGGAAGCCGCCCACGAGGCCGACCCGCAGAACCCCGCCTTCTGCCTCTATCTGGCCTATCTCTACGCCGACCTGGGAGGGTATGAGGTGGCGCGCGTCTGGCTGGAGGAGGCCACCCGCCTGGCCCCGCAGGAGCCGGCCATCTGGGAACGGGTGGCGCGCTTCTACGCTGAGCGCGGCCTGGGCGCGCAGGGGTTGAGGGCCGCGCACAACCTGGTCGCGCTGGCGCCGGAGAGCGCGAAAGCCCACGACCTGTTGGGGTGGACCCTCTTCCTGACTGGGGAAGTCGAGCACGCAGAAGCAGAACTGGGCGAGGCATTGGCGCGGGAACCGTGCCTGGCGACCGCGCAATACCACCTCGGGGAGATCTACGCCTACCGCAGCCAGAGCGCGGCGGCGCGGGCAGCCCTGACCCGCGCCCTGGACTGCAATACCGACCCTACCCTACGCGCGGAGATCGAGGAGGCGCTGCTTCGCCTGGATTGTCCGGCTCCCCCCGCTGGCTGAGGAGGTAGACGTGAACGATGCGCTGGACGGCGGTCAGCAGCGTGCCCACCGCCAGCACCCATAGCGCGATGGAGGGGAAACCCAGGATGAGGCCGGCCGCCAGCAGCACGACGCGCTCCAGCCGGCTGAACACTCCTATTTTGCAGGAGAAGCCCAACGCCTCGGCGCGCGCGCGGGTGTAACTGACCAGCATCCCGCCGGCCAGCGCCGCGAAGGCCAGGATCACTTCCACAGGCCGGCCCTGGCCCAGATAGTGGGCCGCCAGACCGACCAGCAGAGCGGCTTCAGAGAGCCGATCCAGGGTGGAGTCGAGGAAGGCGCCGAAGCGACTCTTCTGGCCCAACAGACGGGCCAGCGCCCCATCCACCGCGTCAATCGGGGCGGTGATGGCCAGAAGCCACCCGCCGAGGTGCAACCGGCCGAGGGCCAGCACCACGCCCACACCCACGCTCAGGAAGAAACCCAGTAGCGTCACCGTGTTGGGGTGGAAGCCCAGGCGAGCCAACACCCGCGCCACGGGCACCGTGATGACCCGCGCAGCGTCACGCGCCCAGTCAGTGAACGAATCGTAACGCGGTTTCTGACCCGCTTTCTCTACTTCCACCCCACCCTCCTGTCATGCCAACACGGTCTCTGCGGTAACCGTCCCCTGCCCTCGAGCCGCCTACGGCAACGTCTGCGCCGTCTCGCCGGCGATGAATCCCTCCACCGCCCGACGGGCCTCATCATCGGTCATCTGCACCGGCGGGGATTTCATAAAGTAGGCAGACGGCGCGACAATCGTCCCCTTCAGTTTCCGATCCAGCGCCAGTTTGCAGCAGCGCACCGCGTCGATCACCACCCCAGCCGAGTTCGGGCTGTCCCAGACCTCCAATTTCAGTTCGATGTTCAGCGGCACCTCGCCGAAGGTCGTCCCCTCGATGCGGATGTGGCACCACTTGCGGTCCAGCAACCACGGCACGTAGTCCGATGGCCCGACGTGGATATTCTCCGGCGGCAGTTCGTAGTCCAGCTGACTGGTCACGGCGCTGGTCTTGGAGATCTTCTTCGACTCCAGCCGCTCCCGCTCCAGCATGTTGTAGAAGTCCATGTTGCCGCCGAAGTTCAACTGATAGGTGCGGTCAATGCGCACGCCCCGGTCGCGCAACAGGCGGGTGAGGACGCGGTGGACGATCGTTGCCCCAACCTGGCTCTTGACATCGTCGCCGATGACGGGAAGCCCTCGCTCGGCGAAGCGCTGCTGCCAGTAGGGTTCGCGGGCGATGAAGACCGGGATACCGTTCACGAAGCCACAGCCGGCATCCAGCACCTGCTCGATGTACCACTTGGTCGCCATCTCGCTGCCCACCGGCAGGAAATTAACCACCACATCGGTGCCGGTGTCCTTCAGGATGCGCACGATGTCCGCCGTGGGACCGGGGGCCTTGCGGATGACCTGGGAGAGGTACTTGCCCAGGCCATCGTGGGTCATCCCCCGACTGACCGGCACGCCCAGGTGGGGCACATCACAGAAGCGCATCGTGTTATTGGGACCAGAGAAGATCGCCTCCGAAAGGTCCTTGCCGACCTTCTCGATGTCCACGTCGAAGGCAGCAGTGAATTCGATGTCGCGCACGTGGTAGCCGCCGACCACCGGATGCATCAGGCCAGGCACGACCGCCGTCTCGGCGACATTGCGGTAGAAGGTGACACCCTGCACCAGCGAAGAGGCGCAGTTACCCACACCGATGATGGCCACCCGGACCTTGTCGCCATTGGACATTGTTGCACCTACCTCCCTCTTCTTGGGATTACGTTCCACCACTGCCCTCCTCTCCAGAGAGCAGGGCACGGAAGTCCTGGTAGCGCTGCTCCAGGACGTCCAGGTTCAGGGAATAGCGGGCGACCCGCCCGTCCCGCACCACCCGTACCAGGCCGATGGCGCGCAGGCGGGCCAGATGCCAGGAGACCAGCGGCTGGCTGACGCGCACCGCGCGCACCAGATCGGCCACTGACACCTCCCCGGAACGGGCCAGCACGATCAGGATGCGCAGCCGCAGGGGGTCCTTTAGCGCGTAGAAGAAGCGCGCCGCCTCACGCAGGCGTAGTTCCAGCCGTCTTGGGTCATCCAAGGAAGTCAGTCCTCTCACCACGTATAAAGAAACACTTGATAAAGCGGCGCTTATATATTACTCCAGACTTCGTCCGTTGTCAAGTTGCCTGCGCTGAAGGATTCAGACAGAGGTGCCAGGCACCTGGAAGGCGCCTGGCACCTCTGAGGTCAGGTCAGGAAGAGTGAGGCGTAGGCTACTCGCCAGCGTAGAAGGCCAATCCCACGGCCCCCGGGCCGGCGTGCACCCCGAGAACGGGGGCAACGGGCAGGAAATGCACCTCCACACAGCGCAGGCGAGCCACGATCTCGTCCCGCAGCCGTTCCGCCTCCTCGACGGCGTCGCTATAGAGCACGGCGACGTGGCACGGGGCATCCCCCACCTTCTCCGCCAGTTCCTCTACCATCCGACGCAACCCCTTCGCCCGCGTGCGCGCCTGGCTGATGACCCCCAACTCGCCGTTGTGGATGCGCACCAGCGGCTTGATGTTCAGCAGGCTGTCCAACAACCGGGCCGCAGAGGCCAGGCGACCGCCGCGGACGGCGTACTCCAGCGAGTCCACCATGGCCACCAGGTCAATCCGGGGGACGACCGCCTTCACGCGCTCCACCACCTCACGCAGCGACGCTCCCGCCTCCGCCGCCCGTGCCGCCACCAGCACGGCAAAGCCCTCGGCCATGGCGATATTGCCGGAGTCTATCACTTCGATGGGGAACGGGGCCAGTTCCGCCGCCGCCGCCCGGGCGACGTTGAGCACGCCGCTGTAGCGGCCCACCAGGTGGACCGCAACCACCCCCTCGGCTCGCTCGCGCAGTCCGCGGTAGAACTCCAGAAACTCACCCAGCGAAGGCTGCGAGGTGGCCATCCGTCCCACCTTCTCCCGCAGACGCCGGAAGAACTCGAGGGGCTGGATGTCCACTCCGTCCCGATACGACCGGTCCCCAATCTGCACCCACAGGGGAATGACCTGAATGTCGTATTTCTCGATCAGTGTCTGAGGCAGATTAGCCCCCGAATCCGTGGCCACGATCACCTGCTTCTTCATCACCCCACCTCCAACGGCAGGCCGCTCAGCCGCTACGCCGAGCGAGCGAAGCGAGCCGAGCGCAGTCGGCCCTTTCTTCACGTTCTGTACATAATGCTGATATGGACACAAGATACTGGAAAGGGCAGCCAATCCCATATTAGCAGGCTTGCCGCAACTGTCAAGAGGTCAATCCACCGTCCCAAACAGCCGCGCCAGGGGACTGCGATGCGGTCGAATGCCGCCCTGGGGGCAGACCTCGGTACAGCACAGACAGCCAACGCAGGCCTCCAGGTCGAAATGAGGGGGATGACCCGGCGTGATCGCCTGGCGCGGGCAGACCTCGGCGCAGCGGCCGCAGCCGATGCAGAGCTCGGGGATGAGACGGGGGCGCACACGGGTGATACGACGCAGGGGAGCCGCCGCCCAGGCCGGCAGGCGCATCAGGCGCCCCGTCATCGGCAACCGCACCCGCCCGAAGTCCAGCGCCTGTGGCTCTCCTCGCAGGTCCACCTGGCCCACATCGGCGACGCCCAACCCACGCTGCCCGGCCAGCGCCACGTGCAACACCGCTCCGGGACGGCAGCCGAGAGCCTGGGCCACCCGCGCGTCCAGCGCGACGGGGTCGGTCGAAGCAACGAGACAGTTGTAGAAGCGAGGGGTTCCGCCCGCCCCGGGGCCATACCCCTCTTGACCCAAGATTCCGTCCATGATCGTCAACGCCGGGCGCACCAGTTCCAGGATGTCCACGAGCACGTGGCTGAAATCGGGGACGCCGGGAGCGCGATAGTGGAGTTCCCGCTTGCGCGTGCCGGGGACGGTGCCGAAGAGGTTCTTTACCGCGCCTGTGAGGAGGGTCAGGTTGTGGGTCTTCAGTTTCGGCAGGTTGATGACCAGGTCAGCCTCCAGCGGGGGCCGGGCGATGAAGTAGTCCTGACCGTTCAGGCGCTTCCAGGTCATTCCGTCGAAAGGCACCAGCAGCGCCCCCGTCCGCTGCGCCACCTCCATCATGCCGCTGGCCTGCCAGACCAGCGGGGTGTTGGCAAGCGGTCCGCCCGGCGAATCGCCGATCCATACCGTGCCCCCGGCCTGCTGTACCAGTTCGGTCACCACCTCGACCACCGCCGGATGCGTGGTGACGGCGCGCTCCAGCGGCGCCGCCGCCAGAAGGTTGGGCTTCAACAGGACGCGCATCCCCGGGCGGACGAAACGAGATATCCCACCCAAGGGTTCCAGAATCGCTGTCACCGCCTTTCGGACAGCATCCAGGTCATAAGTCTCGCAGGTCACCACAGACACGATGGACACTTTTGCTTCCTCCTCACTCAGTCTCCCTTCTGCATGATACACAGAAGAGCGCGCGGAGCAAGCCGCAGTCCGACCACCCTCATAGCCGACGCCTCCCTATGCCTCAGCAGGCAGAAGGAGATGCCGTCTACAGGCACTTGACAAAATGGGCCAGATAGATTATAATTCCTACAAACAAGTAGCCATTACCAAATCGAAGATCATACACATTATGAAACACGTTGAGACGCTCATCAAAGTCCTCCGGGACAAAGGCTACAAAGTCACGCCCCAACGGCGAGTGATCATCGAACACCTGGTCGGAGACAAAAGCCATCCCACCGTCGAAGAGATCTACCAGCGCGTGCGCTCAGTGATGCCAGAGGTCTCACGCACCACGATTTACAACACAGTGCGCGAATTGACCGCCCTGGGCGAGTTGACGGAAATGGCGAACCTGAGCGAAAGCGGAACACGGTACGACACGGACACCGCTCCTCACCATCACCTGGTCTGTATACGCTGCCACACACTGCTGGACATCTACCACGATTTCGGCGGCATAACGCTCTTGCCAGAGGAGACGGCAGGTTACCAGGTGGTGAAGAGCCAGATCACGTTCTATGGCATCTGCCCGCGCTGCCAGTCCGCAACGCAACCGGCGCAGGTGTAAGAATCTATCAAACAGGAAAGGAGACGAAAAATGGACACAACGAACGAAACCCAGACCATCCCGATGCCCCGCATCGGGGACAAAGCACCTTCCTTCAAGGCGGTAACCACGCAGGGCGAGATCAACTTCCCCGAACAGTACGCAGGCAGTTGGGTGATCCTGTTCAGCCACCCCGCCGATTTCACGCCTGTGTGCACATCGGAATTCATCACCTTCGCGTCTATGGAGGAGCAGTTTGCGAAGGCTAACTGCAAACTGGTGGGCCTCTCCGTGGACGGCCTCTATAGCCACATCGCCTGGCTACGCACGATCAAGGATAAGATCGAGTACCGCGGCATGAAGAACGTGGAAGTCAAGTTCCCCCTGATCGAGGACATCACGATGGAGGTCGCCAGGAAGTACGGCATGATCCAGCCGGGCGAGAGCACGACCAAGGCCGTGCGGGCGGTCTTCGTCATAGACCCTAAGGGCATCATCCGGGCCATCATCTACTACCCCTTGAGCCTGGGCAGGAACTTCGATGAACTGTACCGCATCCTGCTGGCCCTGCAGACCGCGGACGCTTTTGGGGTGGCGACGCCGGCGGATTGGCGGCCTGGTGACGACGTCATTGTGCCCCCTGCGGGTTCCTGCGGCGTGGCGAAAGAGCGCATGGAAGGCAAGCAGGAGGACATCACCTGCTACGACTGGTTCTTCTGCACCAGGAAACTCGACAAAGAGACGGTCTTGAGCACCATCCTGAAGAAGAAGTAGGCCCGTTCGCAGGCACCTTCCCGGATCACGGTCGCGGAGGGCGCAGAAAGCCCGTGAAGAACCCGCTCTCTGTGCCCTCTGCGTTTCTCATCACGCCCCCCTCGAGGGTGTGTCGTAACTGCTTACCCACGCTGACTGAAGTCGCCCGCTTTTGGGCGTCGGCCCGCGGTCGGCGCAGGCCGACGCCGTAGGACAACTGCAAGCAGTTGTCCTACAAATCTACGGCTCCCGACAGTTGTGGGACACCCCCCTCAACTTGACCTTGACCGTATCCGCCCCCTGGGGTATAATAGCATTCGCCTCTCCGCCCAGGAGCGTGCTCGCGGAGAGCGAAATTTTGTATAGGACGTGAGCGATGCCCAAACGGACCTATCAACCCAAGAAGCGCAAGCGCATGCGCACTCACGGCTTTCGGGCGCGCATGGCCACCCCGACCGGACGGCGGGTCCTGAAGGCCCGGCGCCTGAAAGGCCGACATCAGCTGACCGTTGGCCGCGAATGGGCCAAGAAGTGGAACTGGAAAGAAAGCGCCCAGCGGCCCAGGCGACGCGCCTGAGCAGGATGAGCGTGAAGGGATGGAGCGTCAGGCACGGCTCCGGTGCGCGGACGACTTCGAGCGCGCGCGGCGAGAGGGCCGTTCCTGGCCTCACCCCCTCCTGGTGTTGGTCGCCCGGCCCAACAGCCTCGACCGCACCCGCGTGGGGGTCGCCGCCAGCCGCAGTGTGGGCCAGGCCGTGATGCGTAACCGCGCCAGGCGGCTCCTCAGAGAGTCAGCACGCCACCTCTACCCCTACCTCGAACCAGGGTGGGACCTGGTGCTCATCGCCCGATCGCCCATCCTGGCCGCCCGCGAGCCTGAGGTGCGCCAGGCCCTCCGCCACCTGGTGGAGCGGGCCGGCCTGCTGCGGGAGAATCACACGCCATGAAGACCATCCTTCTGGGTCTGATCCGCCTGTGGCAGTTGACCTTCTCACGCGTGCTCCCCCCATCCTGCCGCTTCGTTCCCTCCTGTTCCCAATACGGGTACGAGGCCATCTCCCGCTACGGCGCATTGCGTGGTGGCTGGCTGGCGCTTAAGCGGCTGGCCCGCTGCCACCCGCTCAACCCCGGCGGGTTCGATCCCGTACCGGACCTTTGAACACCCACAAGGAGACCAACACGGGTGAAAGGATACCACGCGATACCCAAATGGCTGCCAGCGCTCCTGCTGGGGCTATTCCTTGTCAGCACGACGGCCGGCTGTAGCAGCGGCGTACATGCCACCACCTGGACCGACCTGGTCGTCCACGAGGGCGTGGTCTACGCCGCCGACCTGACCCAGGTGCGTGCCCTGGACGCCCAGACAGGCCAGCCGATCTGGAACTACCCCGCAGAAGGAAGCGCTGGCCCCTTCTACACCGTCACCCTGCTGCCAGGCGAGCGCCTCTTCGTGACCTCGCAGGAGCGCAGCGGGGGGCTCTTCACCGCCCGCACCCGCCCGGTGATACGGGCGCTGAGCCTGGAGGGATTGGAGACCGGCTGGCCGCAGCCGTTCACCGGCGCGCAGGGGGACTTCGTCGCCAGCGGCGTTGTGGCCGACGACATCCTGGTCATCGGCAACGGCGATGGCAACGTCTACGCGCTCGATGTAACCAACGGCTCCTCCGCCTGGCCGCAACCCTTCCATACCCAGGGGCGCGTCTGGGCCAGCCCGCTCATCCTGTCGGACACGGTCTACATCGCATCCCTCGACCACAACCTGTACGCTCTGGACCTGCAGACCGGCGCGGAGCGGTGGCGCTTCACCACCAGCGGGGCGGTGGCCAGCCGGCCGCTGGCGCTGAACGGCACCCTCTACTTCGGTGCTTTCGACTACCGCCTCTATGCCGTTGACCTGACAACTCACGAGACGCGCTGGACCTTCCAGGGAGAGAACTGGTTCTGGGGCACACCGGCAACCGACGGCGACACCATCTACGCCGCCGACGTGGACGGCAATATCTACGCGCTGGATTCAGAGACTGGCCTGCTGCGCTGGACACAGAAGGTCGAGCAGATCGTTCGCCTTGGGCCTCAGTTGAGCAGCGACGGTCAGGTGCTCCTCATCGGCGGCAACGGGGGCGCCATCTACGCCCTCAGCGCCGCCGACGGCACGCCGCTGTGGTCCAGAGCCGGCGGCGGCCAGATCGCGGCGATGGTCGTCGCGGGGGACATCGTCTATGTCTCCCGCATCCTGGCCAACGAACACGTGCAGGCCTTCTACACCATCAACGGCCGCGAGTTGTGGACCTATCCACAGCCACAGGCTCAGTAACAGCAGGGGGTATCTTATGTGGGAATGGTTTCTCAGCATCTTCGTCAACGCCCTGCTGATCCTCTATCGCTTCCTGGGACAGCAGACGATCATCGCGGTCACGGTACTGACCGTCATCGTGCGCCTGGCGATGATGCCTCTGACGCTCAAACAGCAACGCTCCGCCCAGCGGATGCAGGAACTCCAGCCGGAACTGAAGAAGATCCAGGAGAAATACGCCAAAGACCGGGAAAAATTGGCCCAGGAGCAGATGCGGCTGTATCAGGAGGCGGGGATGAACCCGCTCGGTGGCTGCCTGCCCACGCTCTTGCAGTTCCCGCTGTTCATCGGCCTGCTGCAGGCCATCACCCGGGTGATGGCCTCCACCCCGCCAGAGCTGTTGCGCCTGTCGCAGAACATCTGGTCCTTCCTTCCGGGGATGACCAACCTGGTCCCGTTGCAGAGCCGCTTCCTGTGGCTGGACATCGCCCAGCCTGACCCCTACCTGATCCTGCCCATCCTGGTGGTCCTCACCTCCTGGATCGCGCAGAAGATCATGACTCCTCCAGCCACCGACCAGCGGTCAGCAGCGATGAATCAGCAGATGATGATCATGATGCCGCTGATGTTCGGTTTCTTCGCCCTCTCCTACGCCTCCGGCCTCTCCATCTACTTCATCATTTCGAACCTGATCACGATCCTGCAATACTACCTCACCCGCCGCGACACCCTGGGCAGCGGCAAGGGCACCAGTCTGGCGACGAGGGTGAAACAGGTCTTCAGCCGCCAGTAGCAAAGGCTTCAGCCACCCAACGACCGAAGGAGCAAGAAGATGGAGCAGGCGGAACACGAGATTTCCGGTGAGGAGGTAGAGCCAGCCGTCGCCGACGGGCTTGCCACCCTCCCCACAGCCGACGCCGAGGTGATGGATGTCGCCCGCGCGGTGCTGACCGACCTGCTGGAACGGATGGACTTTGCGGCAGAGGTGGTCCCTTCCTGGAAGGCGCCAGCAGCGCCGGGCGAGGAGAGCACCCTGATCCTGGATGTTCGGACCCGTGAGGCAGACACACTGATCGGCCCCAAAGGGGAGACGCTGGCCGACCTGCAGCACATTGTCCGGTTGATCGTCAGCAACAGGCTGAACCGGCGGCCTAACCTGATCATTGACGTCGAGGGGCACAGACAGCGCCGCGAGCAGAACCTGCGCCGCCTGGCCCGACGGATGGCCGAGCAGGCTGCTCAAAGCGGACGTGTCGTGGCCCTCGAGCCAATGTCCCCCTACGAGCGGCGCATCATCCATCTGGCCTTGCGCGACCATCCCGACGTGTATACCGAAAGCACCGGCGAAGGCACCCGCCGGCGGGTCACCATCGTCCCCAAAGAGACACAACTATAGGAGGCAATGGCCAGGATGATCGGGCAACTGGACTACCTGGTCATCGGCCACGTGACACGCGACCGTCTTTCCGACGGCCGCTACACCCTTGGCGGGACCGCCACCTACGCCGCCCGCACCGCCCGCGCGCTGGGTTGCCGGGTCGGTGTGCTGACCAGCGCGGCAGATGACCTCAACCTGAGCCAGGCTTTCGAAGGCATCAGCCTCTCGTGCGTCCCCTCACCGGTCACGACGACATTCGAGAACCGCTACACCCCCTCAGGCCGACAGCAGACCATCGAATCCGTCGCCACCCGGTTGAGCGGCAGCATGCTCCCGCCTGACTGGCGACGGGCCACCATCATCCACCTGGGGCCTGTGGCCCAGGAGGTCGCCCCGGCCCTGGCCGATCAACTCTCACCAGCCTTTCTGGGCGTCACGCCGCAGGGCTGGATGCGTCGCTGGGACGAGCAAGGCCGGGTCTACCCCACCGCCTGGGAGAACGGTAAAGCGTTGCTGCGCCGCGCTGACGCCGTGGTGCTGAGCGAGGAGGACGTCGGCGGAGACGAGCGGCTACTGGCGGACTGGGCCATGCAGGCCAAAGTGCTCGTCGTGACGCGCGGCGCGCGCGGTTGCACGGTCTACGCCGGCGGAGTTCGTACGGACCTCTCCGCCTGGTCGGTCGTCGAGGTGGATTCCACCGGAGCGGGCGACATCTTCGCTGCGGTATTCTTCGCCTTATTGCAGCGGGACAGAGACCCATGGGAGGCGGCACGACGCGCCAACTGCGTGGCCGCACTATCCGTCACCCGCAGGGGGGTGGATAGCACCCCCTCGGTCGAGGAGGCGACCCGCTGCCTTGCCCGCTGGAAGCGATGACCGCCATGCCCGTCGTCTACACCTTCGCCAACCAGAAGGGCGGGGTCGGCAAGACCACGACCGCCGTCAACCTGGCGGCCTACCTGGCCCATTGGGGCCTGCGTGTCCTGCTGGTGGACCTGGACCCCCAGGCCAACGCCACGGCCAGCCTGGGGATTGACCGACAGAGCCTGGACCGTTCTATCTACGACGTGCTGGTGCGCGAGATGCCGCTGGCCCAGGCGATCACCCGCACGCGGCGCCCCCGGCTCGACCTGGCCCCCAGCACGGCGCAACTGGCCGGCGCGACGGTGGAACTGGTCGGCATGCTGGCGCGAGAGCATCGCCTGCAGTGGGCGCTGGAACGGCTCAACATCCCCTACGACTACATCCTGGTGGACTGCCCACCGAGTCTGGGCATCCTGACCGTCAACGGCCTGACGGCGGCAAAGAACGGGGTGATCGTCCCTGTCCAATGCGAGTACCTGGCGTTGGAGGGGCTCTCCCAACTGATGCGCACCATCGAGATGGTGCGTCGGGCGTTGAATCCCGCCCTGCGCATCCGTGGCCTGGTGATGACGATGTACGACCCGCGCACCAACCTGTCCCGTCAGGTCGTGGAAGAGGTGCGCCGTCACTTCGGCGAGCGGGTCTTCCGCATCGTCATCCCGCGCAACGTGCGGCTGAGCGAGGCCCCGAGTTATGGAGAGCCGATCCTGAGTTACGCGCCCGACTCCGTCGGCGCGCTGGCCTACCAGGCGCTGGCCCGGGAACTGCTGGCCGGTGATGGACATCCGGGCCATCCGGTGCAGGAGGAGGGGCATGCCACTTCCTAAAAGGGGATTGGGAAAGGGTTTGGAGGCACTGATCCCCGTTGAAGGGGAATCCGGGGAAGCTGGCGTTTTGGAGGTGCCCCTGACGGCGATCCAGCCCAACCCGCACCAGCCACGCGCCCCCATCCGCGACCAGGACCTGGTGGAACTGGCCGCCTCCATCCAGGCCCACGGCATCATCCAGCCGCTCATCGTCACCCGTGAGGGAGAGGGGTATCGGCTGATTGCGGGCGAGCGGCGCTGGCGCGCAGCGCGGCTGGCCGGGCTGAGCACCGTGCCAGTCATCGTCAAGGATGCCGCCCCGCAGGAGATGCTGGAACTGGCGCTGGTGGAGAACATCCAGCGCGCCGACCTGAACGCACTGGAGGAGGCGACGGCCTACCAGCAGTTGATCGAAGGCTTTGGGCTGACCCACGAGGAAGTCGCGCGCCGCGTGGGCAAGAGCCGCGCCGCGGTGAGCAACACCCTGCGGTTGCTCAAGGCCGCCCCACCCCTCCAGGAGGCGCTGCTGCACGGCAAGATCACCGAGGGTCACGCTCGCGCGTTGCTGGGGTTGGAGCAGCCGGAAGCGCAGATCGCCGCGCTCAAGACGGTGCTCCGTCGCGATCTGACCGTGCGCCAGACGGAGGAATTGGTGCGTTTGCTGCTGAGCGGCAGCCGTCCCACCCGACGGCCACCATCCGTCCCGCCGGAGGTGCAGGCCGTGGAGAGCCGCCTGTCCGCTGCGCTGGGCACCCGCGTCCGACTCTCGCCAGGCAAGAAGGGCGGGCGACTGGTGATCTATTACTATTCCGACGAGGACCTGCAGAGCCTTTACGATCGGCTGATCGGCGGACTGGCCGCCTGACCGTTTCCCCCCGAGGGGGCATTGCGCGGGCGCGAGCGGCTCGCCGCGTGGCGGGGGCTCGCAATGACACCCCGAGAGTAACCACTGGGAGCGGCAGTGACAAGATGAGCGAAGTACCAGCAACGAAAAGCAAGGGGCACTTCCCCTGGTATGGTTGGCTGGGCGCGGCGATCATCGCCGCCGCCGAGATCTGCCTGTTCGCCCATCAACCCTTTGTCAGCCGATGGTTCATCCCCATCGTATGGACCGGCTACATCCTCTTTGCCGACGGGTTGGCCTTCCGCCTGCGCGGGCGTTCGTGGATTCACGACCAGCCGCGGGAGATGTTGATGCTGGCCTGGCTTTCCGCCGGCCTCTGGCTGATCTTCGAGGTCTACAACCTCCGCCTGCGCAACTGGACCTACGTGGGCGTGCCTGAGAGCCCCTGGGCGCGCGATTGGGCCTACCTGTGGTCCTTCGCCACCATCTTCCCTGCCATCTTCGAGACCGCCGACGTGCTGGACGGGCTGGCGCTGTTCCGCGGCGCGCGACGACAGCCCCGGATGATGTCCCCCCTCTGGCTTTCCGTCTCCTTCATCCTGGGCGCGGCCTTCCTGGCCATCCCGCCCCTTCTTCCCCTCCACATCACCCCTTACACCTTTGCCTTCGTTTGGGTGGGGTTCATCCTCTTCCTGGAACCGGTCAATCGGGCGTTGGGGGCTCCTTCCCTTTACCGGAGATGGGAGGAAGGCGATCCGCGCCCGATCCTGTTACTCCTGGCAGCGGGAGGAGTCTGCGGCCTCCTCTGGGAGTTCTGGAACTACTGGGCCGCCGCTGGCTGGCGCTATACCCTTCCCTGGCCGCTCGACTTCGGGGTGCACTACTTCAGGATGCCGATCCTGGGGATGCTGGGCTTCCCGCCGTTTGCGCTGGAGTGTTATGCGATGTACCATTTCGTGCGGGCGATGCTGAAGACGGGCAACGGCCGCTGAGCAGTGGTCTGTGGTCAGTGGTCTGCGGTCTGTGGTCTGTGGTCAGTTGAATCCACCCGTGGCTGAGCAATGGCCACAGGAGATATCTCTCTGGAGGAGAAATGAGTCCTGAGATTGAGCCTTTTGCCATCGTGCGTGAGAAACTCGACCAGGCGGTGGGGATTCTGGAAGAGAAGAAGGTTGACCTGTGGCTGACCTTTGTGCGCGAGACGACCCAGGTGGCCGACCCGTGTATAGACCTGATCCTGGGCTTCGACCTGACCTGGCAGTCAGCGCTGATGGTCAGCCGCAACGGCGAGCGGATCGCCATCGTGGGGCGATACGACACCGACAACGTCCGCAACACCGGCGGCTACACCACCGTCATCGGCTACGACCAGTCCATCCGTGAGCCGCTTGTGGAACAGATCAGCCGGCTGGCGCCACGCAAGATCGCCCTGAACTACTCCGTCAGCGACCCCTCCGCCGACGGGTTGACCCACGGCATGTTCCGCGTGCTGGCCGGCATCCTTACCGACACCGAGTATGCCGCGCGGCTGGAATCGGCGGAGGCGGTCATCGGCGCCCTGCGCGGGCGCAAGTCCCCCACCGAGGTCGCCCTCATCCGCGCCGCCATCGGGGCAACGGAGGGAGTACTGCGTGAGGCGGAGGCGCTGGTCAAGCCGGGGATGACCGAGCGGGAGATCGCCGACTTCATCCACGCCACGGCGGAAGAGCGGGGACTGGGCACAGCCTGGGAGTGGAACTTCTGCCCCATCGTCTGCGCCGGACCCGACGCGTCGTTCGGTCACCGCATGCCGGGGGATTACCGGACCCAACAGGGATGCCTCCTGCAGATTGACTTCGGCGCCAAGCGAGACGATTTCGTGGCCGACCTCCAGCGCACGATCTACTTCTGCCGCCCCGGCGAGAAGCAACCACCGGAGGAGGTACGGCGAGCGTGGAAAGCGGCGCGCGCGGCCCTCGAGGCCGGACGCGCGGCGCTCAAGCCGGGCGCGCAGGGCTGGGAAGTGGACGCCATCGCCCGCCAGACTCTGGTCGAGGCCGGCTACCCGGAGTACATGCACGCCTTCGGCCACCACATCGGCCGCAACTCGCACGACGGAGCGACGATCCTGGGCCCGAAATGGGAGCGGTACGGGACATCCATCGAGGGGATCGTCGAGGCCGGCAACGTCTTCGCCATCGAACTGGGGGTGTTCGTCCCGGGCTATGGCTACATCGGCTGCGAAGAGGATGTGTTGGTGACGCCACAGGGCGCAGTGTACTTGAGTGAGCCGCAGGAAGAGATCTGGCTGGTCAGGAAGTGACGCAGCGACTTGGGGACACGGGGAGACAGAGGCGCGAAGACGCAATGACGCGATAATGACTATGCGAAAAGCGGTTTTGCTCTACAACGGCCTCATCTACACGATGGACCCCCAACAGCCGCGCGCGACCGCTCTCCTGATCGAGGGAGAACGTCTCCTCGCCGTCGGCGGCGAAGAACTGCGCGACATGGCCGCGCCAGGCACCCCCGCCGAGAACCTGGAGGGCCGCTGCGTCCTCCCTGGCCTCACCGATAGCCACATCCACTTCGCATCCTTCGCCCTGGGGCTCCAGTGGGTGGACCTGACCGGTACGGCCTCCCTGCAAGAGGCCCTGGCCCGCGTGGCCCAACGCGCCGCCAACACTCCGCCAGGAGAATGGGTGTTGGGACGTGGATGGAACCAGGAGGAATGGGATGTCCCCCGCTTCCCCTGCGCCAACGACCTGGACCGCGCCTCGGCGCATCACCCCGTGCTCCTGGTGGCGAAAAGCGGCCACGCCATGGTCGTCAACTCTACGGCCCTGGAGAAAGCCTCCATCACCGCCGAGACCCCCGACCCGCCCGGGGGGCAGATCGCCCGCGACGAAGCCGGCCGCCCCACCGGCCTGTTGCTGGAAGACGGGGCGATGCGGCTGGCCTTCGACCTCATTCCCCGCGCCGACGGCGCAGCGACCGCCGCCGCCATCGCCATCGCCACGGCACAGGCCCACCGCGTCGGACTGACCGCGATCCACGAGATGGACGACCAGGTCGCCTTCGACGCCTTCCAGCGGCTCCACGCCGAGCGGCGCCTGGGGCTGCGCGTGGTGAAGTACCTGCCACTCGAGACGCTCGACGCGGCGCTGGCCCTGCACCTGCGCGGCGGCCTGGGGGATGACCACCTTCGCGTGGGCGGGATCAAGGTCTTCGCCGACGGCGCACTGGGGCCGCGCACGGCAGCGATGCTGGAGCCGTACGCCGGAGAGCCGGACAACCGCGGCATCCTCATCCTGGAGCAGCAGGCCCTGGAAGAGATCGCCCGTCACGCCACCGCTGGCAGTCTCCCCCTGGCCATCCACGCCATCGGCGACCGGGCCAACCGCGCGGTGCTGGACGCGCTGGCTGCCGCGGGGAAAGGACTACCGGCCCAACCTCACCTGCGCCACCGCATCGAACACGTCCAGGTCATCCACCCCGCCGACCTCGACCGGCTCGCTGCTCTGGGAGTGGTCGCCTCGATGCAGCCCATCCATGCCCCGCAGGATGCGGTAATGGCAGATCGTCACTGGGGGGACCGGAGCGTCACCGCTTACGCCTGGCGCAGCCTGCTCGACGCCGGGACGGTGTTGGCCTTTGGTTCAGACTGCCCGGTGGAGGACCTCAACCCCTTCCTGGGCATCCACGCCGCCGTCACGCGCGCCCGCGCCGACGGCTACGGCGGCCCCGACGGCTGGCATCCTGAGCAGCGGATCACCGTCGAAGAGGCGGTGCGCGCCTACACCACCGGCGCCGCCTACGCCGCCGGGCTGGAAGACCGGTTGGGGTCGCTCTCGGCGGGGAAACTGGCCGACTTGGTGGTGCTGGACCGCGACGTCTTCACCTGCGACCCGGCCGCCATCGCCGAAACCCGCGTCGCGCGGGTGATGATTGGCGGGGCGTGGGTGATGGGATGACGCGGTCACCCCATCAGCGTCCGCTCGTCTCCCACGCGCCGGGTCACGCCCTCCGCATCCAGGTGCTCCAACAGCGCCTGCACGTATTTGCGGCTGGTGTTGAACAGGTCACGCGCCTGAGCCAGCGTGATCGAGCCTTGCTGCCGGATGTGGTCGCGGATGCGCTGCACCATCTCGTCGTAAGTCCCTCGCAGGAAAAGGACTTCCGGGGAAACCTGCACCAGTTCGCCGCGGGACAGAAGCACAGTCAGGACGTCCTCCCCCACAGCGGCGATGCTCTCTTTCACCGACGGAGTGGTGTACGGCTCGCGTCGGAACCGCTCCAGGAGACCATCCACCGCCTGTTGCTGCTGCGGGGTGAAGCGAACCACATGGCTGGGCAGACGCACGGTAGCGCCCTCGTCCACCAGCAACCCCTCCGTCACGGCGCGGGCCATCAGCCCATTGAAGACGCGAGGCTCCAGCCGCAGCGCGCTGCGTAGCCCTTCTCTGCCCATCCCCGGGCGCAGTGGGAAGCGCTGATGAAAAGCCGCCAGTTCGTCCTCTGCCCGCGACGTCATCGCCGACCACCAGCCGCGCGACGCCACCAGTCGGCCAGGGGCTGCCACTGGCTCGGCGTCCAGCACCAGCGCATCTCCTGATTCCAGCAACTCCGTCAGGGCCACATCGGCCGTATCGCCCTGGCCAGAGGCAGCCAGCAGGTCGCGTATCGTCGTCGGTCCGCGGCGCTCCAGCGCCTGGAGAAGCACCTGCGCGGGCGTCCCCCGGGCCAGCGTCTCCAGGCGAGCCAGAACCTCTGGCCGCGAGCGACGATGCCGGCGACCGGGGTTGGGGTCCACCACCACCCCTCCGCCGACGGTGACCGCTGGCGAGGGCAGCCGGACGATGAAACGGTCCCCCCGAAGGACCGGCAGAGGTTGGCTCAACTCAAGTTGCGCCCAGGCTGCATCGCCGGGTGGGAGGACCTCCCCTTCCAGAAGGCGGACGCGAGCCATCACCTCTGCCGCGCCACAGAAACACTTGACCTGGACGTTATGCTTCAACGGGAAGGGGGCATCGGCCAGCACCTCGAGGCGCACGTCGGCCAGCAGCGTGGCGCGAAGCCAGCCGGGCGTGGTGACCAGATCACCGCGCACCAGGTCGCTCTTGGCCACACCGGAGAGGTTGATCGCCACACGGCTGCCGGGGACCGCCCGCTGCACCTTCTGTTTGTGGGTCTGCAAGCCGCGGATGCGCGCGCGCAACCCACGCGGCAGGACCTCCACCTCCTGCCCCACCTCGAAGACGCCATCCAACAGCGTGCCGGTGACCACCGTACCGAAGCCGCCGATGGTGAACACGCGGTCCACCCACAGCCGCGGGCGGCCGCGATCCGGGCGCGGCGGGGTCTGCTCCAGCACCCCCTGCAACGCCACCAGCAGGTCATCCAGCCCCTGTCGGGTGCGGGCAGAGACGGGGATGATCGGCGCACCTTCCAGCACCGTCCCCTCCAGCACTTCCGACACATCGGCGGTCACCAGTTCCAGCCAGTCGGGGTCATCTATCAGGTCCGTCTTGGTCAGGGCGACCACGCCGCCAGGGATCTTCAACAGGTCGAGGATGGCCAGGTGCTCGCGGGTCTGCGGCATCACCCCTTCGTCGGCGGCGATGACAAAGAGGGCCGCGTCAATCCCACCGACCCCGGCCAGCATGTTCTCGATGAAGTCCCGGTGACCGGGCACATCCACCACCCCAATCGGCTCGCCGTTGGGCAGGGTCAGCCAGGCGAAGCCCAGGTCAATCGTCATCTCCCGTTCCTGCTCCTCGCGCAGGCGGTCGGGGTTGATGCCGCTGAGGGCCTCGACCAGGGTGGACTTGCCGTGGTCCACGTGGCCGGCAGTGCCGATGACGTGCACGCTCAGATCTCCTCGAGAGAGAGTTCCCGCAGTTCGGCCAGTTGCTCGTTGACCTCAGCGATCAGCGCCTCGAACTCGTCCTTCGCCGCCTTGAAGACCCGGTCGGCCTCAGCGCGGCGGGCCTCCCAAAGGGCGTCCAGTTGCGTCTGATAGAGCCTGAGGGCCACGGCCACAGCATCCAGCCGACGGCGGAGTTGCTCGTTGGTGCGCTGCTGCTCCCGCCAATGCTCTTCGGCCCCCACCTCCCAGTTCCTGCGATCCTTCTCCTGCTGGGCCTGCCACTCCTCCCACTGTCGCCGCAGGCGGTCCTCCGCCAGCCGCTGCGCCTCGGCGACCTCGTTCTGGTGCACCTCGATCCGCGAGCGGAAGGCCTCCAGTCGCTTGATGACCTCCTCGGCGTTGTGGTGGGCCATCAGCAACCGGCTGCGCTCCTCGCGCATCTGCTGCAATTCCTGGCGCACCTCTTCCGCCTGACCGGCCCATTTCTTGACATCCTGGTTGCGGCGGAAGTCGGCCACGCGCAGTTCTTCCACCACCTTCTCGACCCCCTTGATGGGCTTGAGGCCCTCCTCGAAGCGGGCACGCTGCCTGGCGATCTGATCTTCCAGGTTGGCGACCTTCGCCACCGCCGCATCGATCCGCTGACGGATCTCCGTCCCTTCCTTCTCCAACGCCAGGAGACGCTGGCTGTCGGCGCGGCGCTGCTCTTCCAGGTAGATGATGGACTGAGCCTGGTCCTCAGAACGGCGGGATTGTTCAGTCAGGGCCACCTCCGCCCGCTGCAGTCCCTCGCTCAGGCGCTGGTTCTCCAACGCAGCAGCCGCCTGTCGCTCCTCCAGCCGGGTCAGAGCGCGCAACTGCTCGACGGTGCGCGTCAACTCATCCCGTATGGCGCTCATCTCCAGCCGGTAGGTCCGCTCCACCTCCCGCTGTTCCTTGCGGATTTGCTCGTCGCGCTCGTCCAGGGTCCCGGCGACCTCGGCCTTGATCCGCTCCAGGCCCTCGACCAGGCCGCTGACCTGACTGGCCAGCACGCCAATGGTCGCCAGGTTCGAGCGGAGGGCGGTCAACTGCTCCTCCTGGCGGGTCAATTGTTGCGCCTGCTGTTCGACGCGCTCCTGAAGGGCGGAGAGGGCCGCCCTGTCTTTACGACGCTCCTCATCCAGCCATTTGAGCATCTGGCTGGTCTGCGTGACGTCCATTTCCATAGTTAGTGCCCCCTATCCCGACAGTGAAGAACCCGATGGAGTAAGATTATAACATCATTCTACCCTCAGGCAACACGCGCGCCGCGTGGGCGCGTTGACAACACCGCCCGCGCCGTTATAATCACCCCCGTGCGCATCGCCATTGACGCCCGCATCCTGGCCTACCGGCGGGGCGGCATCGCCAGTTACGTCGCCCACCTGTTGCCGGCACTCGCCGCGCTCGACAACGAGTCGGACTACCGCGTGCTGCGCAATTGGCGGGACCGGCAGGCCACAGAGGCCGGGGCGAACTTCCGCCGCGTGACGGTCTACACGCCCTGCCACCACCGACTGGAGCGCTGGGCTCTGGCCGCAGAGGTGGCGCGGCTGCGGCCCGACCTGCTGCACAGCCCCGACTTCATCCCGCCAGCCGGTGGCGCGCGTCACTACGTCATCACCGTGCACGACCTCAACTTCCTGTATTACCCGCAGTTCCTCACCGCCGAGAGCCGTCGCTACTACAAAGGGCAGATTGCCTGGGCGGTGCGCCGTGCCGACCACATCCTGGCCGACTCGGAAGCCACGCGGCAGGACCTGATCCACATGCTGGGCGTGCAGCCGGAGAAGGTAACCACCGTCCATCTGGCCGCCGACCCCGCCTTCCGCCCGCTGTCCGACACCGAGGTCGCGGCGACGTTGCAGCGCCTGGGGCTGGAACCGGGCTACCTGCTGTTCGTGGGCACGCTGGAGCCGCGCAAGAACCTGCCGGGCCTGCTCAGCGCTTACCGCTACCTGCTCGACCAGAAAGTGACGACAGCGCCGCTGCTCGTGGTCGGCGGACGGGGTTGGTTGTACGAGGAGACTTTCGCCAGGGTAACGGAACTGGGGCTGGAACGACAGGTGCGCTTCATCCACGACCTGTCGGACACTGACCTGCCGGCAGTCTACAACGGAGCGGCCTTGCTGGTCACGCCGTCGTTCTACGAGGGGTTCGGCCTGCCAGCACTGGAGGCGATGGCCTGCGGCACCCCGGCCGTCGTCTCCGACCGCGGCTCACTGCCGGAGGTGGTCGGCGAGGCGGGGGTGCTGGTCAACCCCGACAACCCCGAGGCCGTCGCCGCAGGGATAGCCAGCGTGCTGGGGGACGCCGAAAGACGCGAACGACTGCGCGAGGCGGGGCTGGCTCAGGCAGCCCGCTTCAGTTGGGCGGAGACCGCGCGGCAGACGCTGGCGGTCTACTGTGCGGTGACCGGCTCCACGCGCAGGTTGTCGAAGGACACTTCTACCCCACCCTCGTAGAAACTGCCGGCGTAGAGGCCGATGTCCCCGTGGGCGAACTGCCCGTCATCCACCTGCGCCAGTTGCTCGCCGTTGACGATAAAAGTGAATGTGCTCCCCTCGGCGATCACCTCCACGACGTTGGTCGCCTGTCCCAGATGGATGGCCTGGCTGGGGGTCCAGTTGCCGTTCAGCGGCTCTGGCGATCCATCCACGAACTTGCTGACCAGAAAATAGCCGTCGCCGCTGATGGAGAAGCGGTAGAAATTGCTGTTGTCCTGCACCCGCGCCAGCACGCCGTACTCGTTGTCATCGGGGCCGGCAACCTGCGTGGCCTCGACGGTCAGGTGGAAATCGGATAGATCGCGCCCGGCGACCGTCCAGGCCAACTGATTGGGCACGGCGATGAACACCCGCAGGACGCCGCCCTGCACTCCCACCTGCGCAGCAGCATCCGACTCCGCCAGCCAGGAGCCAGGAGCGGAGAAGTCATCGCTCCAGGCAGTGGTCGCCGCCGGCGTGCAGGCGGCCAGAAACACGACCAACAGGCCCACCACCCCGATTCTCTTCATTGCCCCTCTCCCCCGCCCGCCTGTGGGGGCGCCACCTGCAGGTTGTCGAATAGAACTCGGATGTCGCCGCTGGGGCCGGAGCCGACCGCCACGCCCACGTCGCCCCGGCGCAGCACGTCGTCACGCACCGTCGCCAGGTGCTGACCGTTGACATACATGCTGAGGTCCACCCCGTCACAGACCGCGCGGATGATGTTGACCTCCCCCACGGGGCGGACAGCGGAAGTGGGCAGGAAACCATCGCCGCTCAGCACGGTCTGTTCGCCGTTTCGGATCAACAGGATGGCGTAGTAACCATCCGGCGTGATGGCGAAGTAGTAGAAATCGCCGCGGTTGTAACGACACAGCAGGCCGTAATGTCCATCACTGCCGCCGCTGGTCTGGCGCGCCTCGACGGTGACATCCACATCGCCAAAGCGGCGGCCAGGATGAGCCCAGGCCAACCAGTTCGGCGCATACACCTCAATGGCGTACTTCCCATCCTGGTAACCCCGGTCGAACTCCTCGCGGCTATCGGCCCCCCAGCCGCTTTCGGGATTGCCGAAGCGCTCGTTGAGCAGCAGGCCGTCGGCGCCTCTGTTGCAGCCGGCGATGAGCATCAGCAGGACCGCCAGGAGCAGCGCAGCCAGACGTGGTCGTTTCGCTCTGCCGTGCATTCCACCCCCCAGTGTTTGGCTACCCATCACAGCCGATTATAGCACGGCTCGCGGAGAATGGTAACTGGGCTCTGAGGTATCCCCCGCCAGGCGGCGCTGCTGGACGCGGCGGCTGACGACCACCGCTGCGTCGGCGGGCGGCATGGGGATGCCGCCCTGCGGTTGTTGGGACGGGGCTGCAGGCCAGCCCGCGCAGGGGCGCAGTAGCGCTGCGCCCCTGCTTGCACGACCGGTTCAGACGTGTTATCATGCCCTTGCCCCGATCCACCCCAACCAATGACGTGGAGAGAGATGATAACCCGTCAGCGCTCGATGTGGCTACTCTTGAGCGGTTGCGCCAGCCTCTTGCCTGCCCTGGCCCTCCTGTTCCTGCTGCGCGCCCCTCTGCAACCCCACGCCGCCATCATCCTCGACGGCCGCGCCGATAGTGGGTACGGCCCGGCGCTGGCCAGCGACCCCGATGACCTGAACAGCACCATTGAAGGCTGGATCGGCACAGGTTGGACCGAAGTCATCAGCCTCTACGTGACCAACGACACGCGCAACCTGTACGTCCTGGTGCCCCTGCCGGCCTATTCCCACACCCAGTCCTCCGGCTCCTACGGACTGGTCATCGCCACCGGCCAGTACACCGCCACCGGCGGCGCCGCGCCGACCGACCCGTGGGGCAACGCCATCACCTTCGCCTACACCGCCACCCACGCCAACGTCGGCCAGGCCCCCACCCCGCTGCCCTACCGCATCATCCCCGACTTCATCCTGCGCGGCAACATCGTGGGCCACGACTGCTGCGGCATGTACGACAACGGCTGGAGCGAGTTGCGCCGCTGGAACGGCAGCAACTACACGACTGGCGGCGGCGTCAACTGGGGCGGGCTGAGTGGCGGGACGATGGTCAGCGAGCGCCTGGCCTTCGCCGACGGGCAGGGGCTGGAGTTCGCCATCCCCCTGGCAGACCTGGGTATGGCTGCCACACCCGGCACCCCGCTCCACCTGCAGTTCTTCGCCACACAGACAGGGAGCACCAAGGGGGCCTACGATACCGTCCCCAGCGACGATCAGTCAGCAGGCTGGGATGACCCGACGGTGCAGCGCTTCCTGGCCACGTACGTCCTCGTCACCGCTCAGGACGTGCGGATCCTCTCCCCTGCCGAGGGGACACATTTCCTCTCCACGCCGATCACGGTCACGGGCGTTGTCAGCCCCAGCGCGGCGGTCACCGTCACGCTGTCGGTCAACGGCACGCACCTCTACACCCCCACCCTCGACGGCGCGGGATACTTCACCCAGGCTGTACCCCTCGACCCTGGCGTCAACACCATCACCGCCACCGCCGTCAGCAGCGCCGGCGTGGGGATGGACGTGCGCCACGTCACCTACGGGCCGGCCAGCGCCGACGGGGACATCTGGTGGGGCTGCCTGGGTCACTTCACCCGCGACGAGACCTACCGGCAGCCGTGGGGGACCATCCCCGCGGCCGTCACCGTCACCCTGCGCCTGCGCGCCTGCCGCGACGACCTGACCGGCGCGGTGCTGCACGTCTACCTGCACAACCAGGGGGAGGTGGCCACGCTGACGATGACCCGCGTCCTCAGCGACACCGCCTACGACTACTGGGAGGCGGTCGCTACCGCCCCGCTCACCCCCACGCTGATGTACTACAAGTTCGAGGCCATAGACGGAGCCGACCACGACTGGTACGTGGATGACGCCGCCTACGATGGGCGCAACGGCTGGGGCCACGCGGTGGACGACAACCCCATCTACGACGCCTTCCGCATCACCGTCTATGACCCCGCCTTCCAGACCCCCGCCTGGCTCCAGAACGGCGTCGTCTACCAGATTTTCCCCGACCGCTTCCGGGACGGCGACCCGGCCAACAATGTCGTCAGCGGCACGCACGTCTTCTACGACAACCCGCACGGCGGCATCACCTACCCCGCCTGGAACACCCAGGTCATAGACCCCCGCAACCCCCCCAGTCCGTTCCACAACCGCTGGTCCGAGGACTTCTACGGCGGCGACCTCCAGGGGGTGACGCAGCGGCTCGACGACCTGCAAGGGTTGGGGGTGACCGTGCTCTACCTCAATCCGATCTTCCTCTCCCCCTCCAACCACCGCTACGACACCGCCTCCTACGAGCAGGTGGACCCCGCCCTGGGCGGCGACGCGGCGCTGGCGGCCCTGCTGACCGCGGCCCACGCCCGCGGCATGCACGTCATCCTGGACGGGGTCTTCAACCACACCTCCTCCGACAGCCTCTACTTCGACCGCTACAGCCACTACCCCACCCTGGGCGCTTACGAATCGCAGAGCAGCCCGTACTTCTCCTGGTACCGCTTCAACCACTGGCCGGATGACTACGAGATGTGGTGGATCTACGATACCCTGCCACGCCTGCAGTCGGACCAGGCCGATGTTCGGACGTACATCTACAGCGGGACGAACCCCATCGCCACGCGCTGGCTCCTCTTCGGCGCCGACGGCTGGCGGCTGGACGTGGGCGGGGATATAGACGGGGGTGCGGTGACGCTGAGCGACGGCCGCAGCGACTACTGGGAGGGTTTCCGTAGCCGTGTGAAGGCAGCCGCCCCCCAGGCGGTAATCATCGGCGAGGAGTGGGGAGACGCGACGTATTGGCTCCTGGGCCAGGAATGGGACAGCGTGATGAACTACCGCTTCCGCAGCGCGCTGCTTTCCTTCCTGCGGGACACCCCCTACACCGACAACGACAACAACCCCGGCTCCGCCAGCGGCCCGCTGAACCCGATCACGGTCTCTCAGTTCGACGACTGGCTGCACGCCATCCAGGAGGACTACCCACCCGCGGCCTGGTACGCGATGCTAAACCTGGCCGGCAGCCACGACACCAACCGCGTGCGCTTTGTCCTGGGCCACGCCCAACACGCCGATGGCAGCGACCTGACCCCGGCGGAGTTGGACGCGCGTCAGGGGCTGCTGGCGCTCTTGCAGTTCACCCTGCCCGGCGCGCCGACGGTGTATTACGGCGATGAGGTGGGGCTGGAGTCACCAGGCCGCTGGTACAACAGCACCTGGGAGGACGATCCCTACAACCGCGCGCCATACCCGTGGGCGGACACGCCCGGCTATTACCAGGCGCGGCCAGGGGTGCGAGCGGTCTACGCCCAACTGGGACGCATCCGCGGTGCACACCCGGCGCTGCGCACCGGTTCCTTCGACACGCTGCTGGCTGACGACGCCCACGGCGTGTACGCCTTCGGGCGGAGGCTGGAGGGGACGGAGACGGCGGTGGTGGTAGTCAACCGCAGCGGGACGACGCAAACCGTGAGCGTGCCGTTGAGCGGTTACCTGGCGGATGGCACACGGCTGAGCGACCTGCTCAACCGCGCCCGCGTCATCGTCAGCGGGGGCGCGGCCACGGTGACGGTGCGCCCGGAGTGGGGCGCGATCCTCACCACCACGCCGGAGTACTGGTGCCATCTGCCGCTGGTGCGGCGGCGGTGACATCAACGGGCGCGGCGGCTGAAGCCGCGCGCATCCCTGGTGGCCGACGCATCCCTGTGGCCGACGCATCCCTATGCGTCGGCGGGCGGCATTGGGATGCCGCCCTACGGTTTTGGGGACAGGCCCGCGCTGGCGTCGGCGGGTGGCATTGGGATGCCGCCCTACGGTTTTGGGGACAGGCCCGCGCTGGCGGCCCTGCTGGACGCGGCGGCTGAAGCCGTGCGCATCCCTGTGGCCGACGTGTCCTGTGGCCGATGCATCCCTGTGGCCGATGCATCCCTGGTGGCCGACGCATCCCTGGTGGCCGACGCATCCCTGGTGGCCGACGCATCCCTGGTGGCCGACGCATCCCTATGCGTCGGCGGGCGGCTGTAGGGGCGCAGCGGCGCTGCGCCTCTACTCCAGTCGCCAGGCGGCATACACTGCACACACAGTCACAATTTTAGGAGGTGTATATCGAGAGCACAGATCCGAATTTAACGTAACCCACCTCACCGGACCAAATTCGGGAGAGAGAATCCATCCTTTTGATGCAAGGAGAGGAAAGAATGTGGGACATCAAACGTCTCATAAAATATAGCCTGCCTGTCGTGCTGGCTCTTTCGTTGCTCTTCACACCCCTGATGACAGTAACCACAAGAGGACAGGCCGCATTGAGCCCCTCAGCGCTGCTACTGGACGACAACTTTAGCTATGGCAGCACGCCCGGCAATCTGACAACGGTGAGCGGCGGCATCTGGGTGGCGCACTCGGGGGCAGGCAGCGGCCCGGTGCAATACATCACCAGCGGCCTCTCTATGCCTGGTTATGGCTCATCGGGGGTCGGCGGAGCCGCCACGATCTCCACAGCAGGCTCCGAAGATGTCAACCGCAGCTTTGCCAACCAGACATCCGGCACAGTCTATTTTGCCGCGCTGGTGAATGTGTCACAGGCCCAAACTGGCGACTACTTCCTGCACCTGAAAGACGCTGGTACGAACTTTCGCGCTCGGGTCTTTGTCCAAGACGACGGCGGCATCCTGCGCTTCGGACTGGGCACAACCGGCGCAGCCACCTACTCCACCGCTGATTTCGCCTACAACAAAACCTACCTGGTTGTAGCCAGATATGAAGTGACCACCGGTAACACTGCCCTCTACGTCCTGGATGTGCCAACTCCGACCGAGCCAGGCACCCCGCTGGTCTACCTGGCCGGCAGCGGTACCCAGGCTGTCCAGGCCATTGCTATCCGGCAAGGAAGC
>Ga0209018_1000231_pt1 | contig 53846 bp, 38 predicted proteins | sample YNPBryBLVA2012_FD_185814 | JGI IMG/M metagenome (GOLD analysis project Ga0209018, IMG submission 185814) | Anoxygenic and chlorotrophic microbial mat microbial communities from Yellowstone National Park, USA - YNP Bryant BLVA 2012 (SPAdes)... ...
GCTGGGCATGGGCGGCCACAAGGGCACGAAGCGGGCCAAAACGATCGGCATGAAAACACGGGGAAGACGACGGCGTGCAGGTGGCGGCCGCCACCCCGTCGGCGGGGTTCGGCGCGGCTCGCTGTGTCGAATCCAGCCAGAATCTCGATGGATGTGCGTCAGGTGGCGGGTCGCCAGCAAAGCGCCAATCCGCCACCTGGTGGACGTGTTGGTGGAGCCGCGGCACCGGCACGATGCGAGCGGTCCGAGGCGCAGCGGCTCCAGCCGCTCGGACGTGTGCTACGGTGGACAGGGCGCCAAGCGCGGAGACGGATTGCGGTCCAAACGCCGGGTGTCCACACAGGAAGCGACCATGGAACACGACGCTGGCAGATTCCGGGAGCAGTTCGAGCGATGGGCGCGACGGATCCGGGCGAGAATGACGGCCCGGCGTGTCCTGACCGGCCTTGCGTTCGGCGCGCTGGTAGCGGTGTTGGCTTGTGCGGGAGCATGGCGTCTGCGCCACGGGTCGTGGCGGGCGTGGATGGCGACCGCGGCGGCGGTCGGGGTGGTGGCCGGGTTCGTGGTCGCGGTGCGTCGCCGGTGGTCGGACGCTGAGGTTGCGCTGTTCCTGGATGGCCGGCTTGCGTCGCGGGAAGCGATCACGACGGCGGTGCAAATGAGCGCCGAGGGGGACGAGGGTGACGACGCCGCGCGCGCGGTCGTGATACGTCAGGCGGCGGAGGCACTCGAGAAGGGCGATCCCAGGCTAGCGCGTCCGCGCATTGTGCGTTGGGAGCACGTGCTCATCCCGGTGAGTGCGGCTGCTTTCGTTGCAGTGCTGAGGCTACCGGTGCCGGTGGTAGCCGCGCCGCCACCTCCGCCCGGTGCGGCCGAGGTTCAGATAGCGGAGGTGGAGGGGCTCGAGAAGGTGATCGCGCTCGGCACGTTGTCGAGTCCTGATCCGGCGCAGCAGGAACGTCTGAAGAAGATCGCGGAGGATGCGCGCAAGCTGAAGGAGAAGCTGAAGGAGGGGATGGAGGAGCGGGAGGCGCGAAGCGAGGTCGCGCGGCTTCGTGACGCGATTGCGGCGGAGCGGCTGTCAATCGGAGACGGGGAGCGGCGCGCCGGACTCGAAGCCGCACATGGTCGTCTGGCGCAGGAGAAGCTGTTGGCTGGGGCGGCAAAGGCTCTTGGGGATCGGGATCTTACGCGGTTTGACGAGGAGATGCAGAAGCTTGCGAACGCGCGTGAGAAGGCCGACCGAGAGGCGGCGAGGAAGGCGCTTGAAGAGGCGGCGGAGGCGGCGAAGAAGGCAGGCGCACCGGACGTGGCGCGGCTGCTTGAGGAGCAACGAAAGCTGTTCGAGGAGCGGAGCAAGCGGGGCGAGGCGCTGCGGGAGCTGGCGAAAGAGTTGGGCGAGGGGCTTTCGCCGGAAGCGCGAAAGGACTTCGAGGAGTTCGACCGCGGCGGGCTGGACAAGGACGCTGGCAAGCTGGCCGAGGGCCTCGCCGACGCGCTCGAGAAGTTGTCACCGGAGGAACGGAAGCGTCTGGCAGAGAAGCTGAAGGAGAAGGCGGAGGGGGCCGAGGTCGATCCGATGACGAGGGAGCAACTGCGCGAGATGGCGAAGAAGCTCGCGACGCCGGAGGGGCAAAAGGAGCTCGAGGAGATGCTCAAGAAGATGGCGAACGAGCCACCGAGGAGCGACGACGCGGAGCGTGAGCGCGCGCTGGACGATGCGGAGCGCGGGCTGGGCGAAGCGGAGCGGCAGCTCGGTGCGGTACCGGTACCGATGGCGGGCGGGTCACCATCGGCGGGAGGCAAGGGGGATGGGGCAGGCCCGAAAGGGGGCAACCCTGGTGGCGACAGGGGCAACGGGGGCCATGCGGAGAACGGGGCAGGTGGGCCTGGCAGCCATCACGACACGGGACGAGGCGACCACAAGGGGGAGAGCAAGAAGGTCGAGGGCGATGAGTTCAGGGCGCGTGCGGGGGGCAAGATCAACGCGGGGGCGCCGATGCCCGGAACGGTGACAGGGCGGGGTGCCGGGCGGGCCGGCGACACGGCGAACATTCGCGGCACGGATGGAATCGGGCAGGTCGGGCCGTCGGAGGTGGGCGGGGTGGAGCGGTCGGAGATTCCCGAGGAGTACCGCGAGCAGGTGGGACGTTACTTCAGCCCATAGTCACGCTATGAGACGCGGCTGGCGAGCGCCTCGGCGGGTCGGGGCTTCGCGCGGGCCTGCATGACGGCGATGAATGGAGAGGGAATGTCGGAGACGGCGTCGTTCGAAGCGCGGTTGGGCCAGGCAGCGGAGGCGAGCGAGAGGCTCCGCAAGTCGATCGGCAAGGTGTTGGTGGGGCAGAACGCGGTGGTGGACCAGGTTCTCTGGGGGATCATCGCGGGCGGGCACGTGCTGCTGGAGGGTGCGCCCGGGCTGGGAAAGACCCTGCTCGTGCGCACGCTGGCGAGCTGCCTCGAGCTGCAGTTCTCCCGCATCCAGTTCACGCCCGATTTGATGCCGTCGGACGTCATCGGCACGAACGTGCTGGTGATGGACTCGTCCGGCGCGGGGGGGCGTCAGTTCGCGCTGCACAAGGGGCCGATCTTCGGGCAGGTGATCCTGGCCGACGAGATCAACCGCGCCACACCGAAGACCCAGAGTGCGCTGCTGGAAGCCATGCAGGAGCATGCCGTGACGATCGCGGGAAAGCGTCATGTGCTCGACGAACCGTTCTTCGTGCTGGCCACGGAAAACCCGATCGAGATGGAGGGTACGTATCCACTTCCGGAAGCGCAGCTCGACCGGTTCCTGCTCAAGGTGCTGGTGCCGTCGCCCTCCGAAGACGAGATGACCGAGATCCTGGTGCGCACGACGGGGCAGGAGATGGCGCCACCGGACCGGGTGCTGACGCGCGACGACGTGATGGCGTTGCGGTCGTTGTGCCGCGACGTAGCGGTGGCAGAGCCGGTGCTGCGGTATGCGTCGCGCCTGGTAGCGGCGAGCGATCCGCATTCGAAGAGCGCAACGGATCTGGTGAAGCGGTCTCTTCGCTACGGTGCTGGGGTACGAGGTGCGCAGGCGCTGGTGCTGGCGGCAAAGGCGGTCGCGATGCTGGAGGGGCGGGCGCACGTCGCGTTTGCGGACATCCAGCGTGTGGCGCTGCCTGCACTGCGGCACCGGCTCATCCGTTCGTTCGAGGGGGAGGCCGACGGTGTGACGACGGACCAGGTGGTCGAGGACTTGGTGAGGACCGTTCCGAGCCGTCCTGAGGCGGTCGAGCAAGCGGTGCGAAAGGGCTGAGCGTGGGCACTGGGGCGCGACGGCTGGCGTGGACGGTGGGCCTGGCGGCGACGTTGGCGGCCGGGTCGGCCATGGCGGAGTTGCGGGTGACGGCCACGCCGGTGTTGGGGCCGAACACGCCGTTTCAATCGAATTGGGTCGAGTGTGCGGTTCGAATCGACAATGGAGACGAAAAGCCCGCGAAAGGGGTGGTGGAGCTCACCAGTTCGTCGGCCTATCCGTTCGACACGAAGCTGACGACGCGGGCGCCGTACTCGGTAGCGCCTGGGGCGGCGGTGCTGGTTCGGCTGCCGACACGGGGAATTGCTGCGGGCGGCGGGCCGTTGGAGCTTCGCGTGCTGAGCGAGAACGGACACGAGGTCGCGGCCAGCACGGTGAACGTGTCGGGGGCATTGTCGCCGATGCTGATCGACCTGACCGACCCGCCGCGGCTTGCGGGTGTGTTGCGTGACGTCCCCATTTCTGTGTCGTACGATCCCACGGGCGGGGCGCTGCCGCGGTCCTCGTACACGGGCAACGTTGCGATCGCGACGGGTTCGGTACGCATCGATCCGACCACAGGCGACCCGGTGCTGCCGGATCGCGCGGCGGGCTATGCGGCGGCCACGGTGCTCGTGATGCACACGGACCAGCTTGCGCGGATGAGCGCGATGGCGGCCGATGCCCTGTCGGGGTTCGTCATGACAGGCGGCACGCTGGCGCTGGTGGTGACACGGCCGGAGGACCTGAGAAACGGCACGCTCACGTCGCTCGTGGGCGGTGAAGTAACGACCGCACCCGTACCCAAGCAGCTTGCAACCATCGCGGGCGACCTGCTTGAGAGCCCGGGACAGAACCAGAACGATCCGCCTCGACGGCGTCCGGCTCGCCCCAGGCTGGTGCTTCCCGGCGACGACGTGTCCAAGGCGCTCGTTGGATTTGCAGGTGGCAATCTGCGTCCCAGTGTGTACGGTGCCTCGGCAAGCTACGGTCTTGGCGAGGTGCATCTGCTTGCGTTCGATCCGACGCAGGCTCCTGGTGTGGACGATCCGTGGGTGCGCTCGCGGATGGTGGACCTGGTCCAGCATGCATGGGATCGTCGCGCGTTCGTGGTCAACGCGCACGGGTCGTGGGCAGGCGCTCCCGACGAACTGCGCGCGATTCACAAGGCGCTCGACCCGAACGAAGGTGGCCGATGGGCGATCGTCGTGGCGGCGGTTCTGCTCATTGTGTACTCGGTGATTGCAGGGCCGGTGAGCTTCGCGAGGGCGGCGAAGCGGGGACGTCCGCTGGCAGCGCTCTGGCACCTTCCGATCTACTCGGCGCTGGTCTTTCTTGCGCTGGTCGTGATGGGGATCGCGGCGAAGGGATGGACGGGCAAGGCTCGCCACCTGACGTTCGTGGAAGCGCTCCCGGGCATGTCGCGCGCCGGGGCCGTTCGATTCCGAGGTTTTTTCACGTCAGAGTCTCGAACGCTGACCGTGCGGGCGTCGGATTTGGGGAGCGTGCTCGACGCGGCGATACAAGGGCGTAGCGGCTTCGTGCGCTCGTTGGTGGTGGATCGCGACGGCGTGACGCTGGAGGGACTTGCGACGATGCCATGGGAGACCGTGGTGGTACGCGAGGACGGCTTCGCGAAGCTGGGCGCCGGCGTGAGCGTGGTAGGTCTGCCGGACGGCGACGTGTCGATCACCAATCGCACGTCGAGGGATCTGCGCGCGGTCATCGTGGTGATGCCGTCGGCGCCGAGGGCCACCTCCCGGAAGGTGTACTTCTTCTCGCGCCTCAAGGATGGGGAGAGCAGGAAGGCGTCGGAGGGGCGGACCTTACCGTTCACGCCATGGTCGACCAGCTCGACACGCCTGACCGAGTACGATCTGGCGCCGATCAAGGGCGACTTGGAGAACGAGTCCAAGGGGCTTTCGGCGGCGTGGCTTGCGATCGGCGAAGCCGTCGGTGCGTATTCGGACTGGTGGCCTACCGACGTGCCGATCGTGATGGCCCAGATGGACGGCGGCGAGGGCATGCAGATGGACGGCGGTTTGCGGGTCGACCAGGATCGCGTGTTGATCCGGCTGGTGGGCTACGGAGGTGTGCCATGACCTCGGGCGTTCAACCCGGCGCGATGCACGCCGAGGCGCCTCCAGCCCCTTGCGCCGCGTCGGGCACGACGGGGCGTTATGCCATCCGTGTTCGTCACTTGTGGCATCGATTCGGCTCGTTCGACGTGTTGCGCGATGTGACGTTCGACGTGGAGCACGGGCAGATCTTCGGGTTCATCGGGCCGAACGGGGCGGGCAAGACGACGACGATCCGGGTGATCGCGACACTGCTGGAACCGATGGCGGGGCGGGTGGAGGTCGACGGGCTCGACGTGGCGATCGATCCGGAGGAGGTGCGTCGAAGGATCGGGTACATGCCGGATCATGCGGGGGTATACGAGCGCGTGACGGTGCGTGAGTACCTGGAGTTCTTCGCGGATGCGTACCGGATACCGCACCTGGGCGTGGTGGAAGCGGTGCTGGAGCTGACGGATCTGCAGAAGCTCCAGGACAAGCTCGTGGTGACCATGTCGAAGGGCATGAAGCAGCGGCTGCAGCTCGCGCGGGTGCTGCTGCACGACCCCAAGGTGTTGGTGCTCGACGAGCCTGCAAGCGATCTCGACCCGCGTGCTCGCATCGAGATGCGGGATCTTCTGCTCGAGCTGCGCGCGCTCGGCAAGACGATCTTTCTATCGTCGCACATCCTGACAGAGCTGTCAGACGTGTGCACGTCGGTGGCGATCCTGGAGCGTGGGCAGCTCGTGGTGGCGGGACCTATCGCGGAGATTGCGGACCGGCTGGAGCAGAGGCGCATCGAGCTTGCGCGATCGCGGATGCCGCAGGGGCTACCTGGTACGCAGCAAATTGCATTCGGTGCGCCGGGTCGACAGGTGCAGCTTCCGGAGGTACCGGCGCCGGGGCCACTGCCGATTGCGCCGCCGGTGCAGGCCGACGCGGCGCCCGTGACCTTGCGAATCGGGGCCCAAGGAGCGCAGGTACAAGCGGTACCGCACGGGGTGACCGGGCCGGTGGGCACGGCATCGCAGGGGTCGGGTCAAGCAGCGCAGCCGATGGTCACGCCGGCGGGCGTCCCAGTACCCCAGACGGCCCGAAAGCGCTTGAAGCTGCGTGTGTTGACGAACCCGAACCAGGCGGCCCAGCTCTTGTGGGGTGGCCCAGGCATCGTAGACATCGAGGTTGCCGCAGGAGGCAACGTGCTGGTCGGCTACGTGGGCAACGACACTGCGATCGCGGACATGGTCCGTCATCTGGTGATGAACGGCGTTGCCGTGGTGGGTGTCGAGCCTGAGCGTAACGAGCTCGAGCGCATCTTCCTCGAGGTCACCAAGGGGGATCTGCAATGAGTGCCCAGACCGGAACGCCATCCTTCGTCCCCTCCCCTCCGTCGTCGAGGATGGTCGACATGGCGCGCACAAGCATGCGTCGTGTGCGCAACGATCCGAATCCGATCTGGATCCGGGAGCTCAAGCAAGCGGCCCGGCTGCAGCGCACGCCGATCATTCTGATGACCATCACGGCGCTGGTGGGTCTTCTGATGTGCGCGATCGGCGGCATCATGAGCGCGACGACCACGCCGGCGGCGACGGGGGTGACGCTCTTCCACACGTTCTTCTCGGTGGCGTTTTTCGTAGTTCTGCTGGTGGGACCGGCGCTGGCCGCCAACAGCGTAGCGTCCGAGCGTGAGGGGCGAACGTGGGAGGCCGTGCTGCTGACCGGCCTTCCTCCGAAGACGATCGCCCGCGGCAAGTTCCTCAGCTCGTTCACTGCGATCTCGATGTACATCGTGATGCTCGCACCTGTGGGAGCGCTCCCGTTCCTGTTCGGCGGCGTCACCGCTCTCGAGGTGGTCGTCGCGTTCGCCTTCCTGTTCTTGTTCGCCCTGCTGAGCGTGGCGTTCGGCCTGGCCATCAGCTCCGCGCTGGCGAGCGGACGCACCGCCATCGTGCTCACCTTGCTGCTGGCCTTTCCCCTCACGCTCGTAGCGTTCTTCGGGCTCGGCATCGGGCTGTCCGTGGTCGCGCACGAAGCGTGGCCGGCCGTCATCAGCGGTGCGCCCGTGTGGCTGCCCACCGCGTACGAACGCGCGCCCCTGTCGCTCCAGTACCTGATGTTCCTCGTGCTGATCCCCGTGGCAAGCGTCGCGCTGCCCGCCTGGTTCTTCTACGAGATCACGCTCGCGAACCTCACCAGCGCTTCCGACGACCGGTCCACCGGTCTGAAGGTCTGGTTCTCCGTGATGACCCCTATCCTCACGATAGCCGCCGCCGTGCCCGCTGCCGCTGCCCCCACCTCGCATCCGTCGGTCGGCTTCGTCATCGCCGTGTCGGTGATGTTCGTGTTCCTCGTCTTCTCGCTGTTCATCTTCCAGGGCGACGCGATCGGGCCGTCGCGCAGGGTGCTGACGCATTGGGCGAGAAACAAGACTGGCCGGTTGGTGCGGTTCTTTGGACCGGGTCTGATCCGGACGACGATACTGGTGGTGATGATGGGGATCGGATCGATCGCGGTCATCGCGATGGCAGGCATGGCGGTCGCGGCGTGGTCGCCCTTCGTGGTGGGATCCCGGACCCTCCAGGGCGAGCAGATCCTGGCGTTCAGCGCATGTGCCACGACATACTTCCTCTTTCTCGCAGGCTTTGCTGCGTGGGTCCGCACTCGATCGTCCACCCCGGGAATCGCGCGCGTCATGCTGCTGGTGGCGATCTTCCTGTCCGCCGCCGGCCCGTGGATCGTGGCGGCGATCGCTGGCGTGATCACCGACAGCGGCAACAGCGCCTTGGTGGTTGCGGCCCCCTCGCCGTTCTATGCGTTCGTGTTGCTCGACGCCCTCACCGGTCCATCGCGGGGTGTGTCCATCGTGGCGGGCGCCGTGTGCTCGTTGGCCTGGGCACTCATCGGGCTTGGGTTGTTGGCCGCGGCGACGTCCCGTGCGCGAGGGATCGTCCACAAGCACCACGCGATGCTCGCGGAAGCCGATGCGCTGTTTGCCAAGGAAGATGCCGACCGTGAGGCGGTTGCGCGTGCCGTGGCCGACGCGCTCCAAGGGGACGCACCTGTCCAAGCATCTCCCACGGCGACTGCGACATGAACGAGCTGCTCGATCCAGGATTTGTCGCCGAGCTCGAGGCATTGCGCCGTCGCATGGATGTCCGTGCTCGGTCGGGCGGAGCGGGCGACCTTCTGGCGAAGCGCAGGGGCGGGTCGGCCGAGTTCCAGGATCACCGGCCCTACGCCCCGGGCGACGACTTGCGCCGCGTGGATTGGGCCGCCTATGCCCGCACGGGCGAGCCTGTCATCAAGCTGTTTCGAACCGAGGAAGACGCGGTCGTGCGACTGGTCGTCGACACTTCCACATCCCTCGACTACGGGCATCCGTCGAAAATCGACGTGGCGCGACGCATTGCTGCCGCGATCGGGTACATGGCCTTGGCGGGGTCGCAGCGCGCACAGGTGGTGTCCGCTGGTGAGGGCATCAAGCAGATGAGCAGGAGTGCGAGGAGCCGCGGCGGGCTGGCGTCGCTCCTGCGCACGCTCGCAAGCCTGACGACCGGTGGCGGGACGGACCTCGCCCGAGCCGTCGACTCGGTGCTGGCGCGATCCCAGCGCCCGGGCATGCTGGTGGTGATCAGCGACTATCTCGACGCAGGGCCGGTGACCGCGGCGTTGTCGCGTGCCCAATCCTCCGGCCACGACCTCGCCCTCGTGCAGGTGCTCGCGCCCGACGAGCTGGAGCCGTCGTTCGAAGGCGACTGGACATTGGAGGATGCGGAGACGGGTGCCGTGCTCGACGTGACGATGGACAGCTCGGCACTCGAGGCATACGTGCTGAGGGTAACGGGGTTGTGCGAAGAACTGCGCGCGTTTTCGCGCAAGCATGGCGCAACGTATGTGAGGACGAAGACGGACGAGAACCTCGAAGCTGTCATGAGGCGGTTCGTGGCGCGGGGGATCGACTGAGGGGCAATTCGAACCAAGACCCGCTTCCTTGCCCAAGAGCTAGCAACACACGACTAGCAACGCGAATGCGAACACGAAATGCGCGCGTTTCGCACGCACGAACAGGGGCGCGAACGCCGACGTGGGCTCCCCTTGTTGCCGCGTTCCATGCGCCTCGTTTTCCGGGAGCGGCGGCGAGTGCTCCGGTGACTTCGCATCGGGTTTGAGTTCGAACGGTAGTTGAAGTCGTTATGCGTTCTTGCGCGAGGGTCACGAACGACGCAGTCCCCGACTACTGCGTGATGGTGAACGTGTCGATGGCTGAACCGTCGAGCGTGGTCGCCCGCACCGTCATGACCGAGGCAGTGGCCTCGATGTCGACGATGTGATGGACGCTCTCGAACACATGGGACACGGACAGGGGGGTCGACTCGCTGTACAGAGGTGCGCCTCCTCCACCCGTGACCATATAGACGGTCCCCGCGCCGGCGTGGAGAGTGTTCGAGGTGTCGACGACAGCGCCACCTCGGAGCTGGTCGGTCCGCTCGTAGTCGTGGTCATGGCCTGCCACGTACAAGTCGACCTTGTACTGATCGCACAGATCCTCTATCGAAGAGTTGCCATGGGCCCCGTGGGCTCCGCTGCTGTAGATGGGCTTGTGGCTCACGACGATACGCCAGATTGCATCGGCGGATTCCTGGGAAGCCAGCGCCGTTCCGAGGTAGACCGGGTCAGGAGAATAGCCCAACACGGCGATGAACGTGTTGCCGATGTGCGCAGCATACGTCAGGCTGCCATTACGCACGAGAGGCGGCGCAAATCCGAGAACCTCGCTGGAAGTCTCGTGGTTCCCCTGACTTACCAGGAAGTTGTTTGCGTTCAGAAGCGTCGCCAGATGGTCGTGGCTCATGACGTCAGCCTTCCACGCGGACGCGCCGTAGCCGTCCCAGAGGTCTCCGCTGTGGATGACGGCCTGGGGCGCGAGCGCGGCGATCGCAGTGAGCGCTTTCCGGTGCATGTCACGGTCGCCGCGGGTGTCGCCGTAGGCGACAAAATGCGTGGCAGGTGGCTGTGAACCGCCATTTCCGGCAGCCCCTCCCACGATGGCTCCGCCAGCCCCTCCCGTGGGCGCCCCGCCCGCCCCACCTACCGCGGCCGAGCCGGTCCCTCCCGTGGCCGGTCCGCCTGCGGAACCTGTGGTGCCATCCGTCTCGCGGCTGCAAGCGTGGCAAGCGCAAGCGACCAGCATCGCAGTGAGGGCAAACGTCTTTCGGCTCGTGAAGTGCATGCGTCGACGGTCCGTGAGTGTAGGTGGTCTGGCGAATCGGGTGCAACCAGGATCACGGGAGTCGTTTCGTTGGCACAGAGACGAGCGGGGGATTCGACGATGTCGAGCGCAGGTTGGGCAATCTGGACGTCGCGTTCGAGGCCCCTGGAAGGACGCCGTTCGGGCGAGCTTGAGCATTGTTCACGCCTCCGCTGCCTTGCTGTCACCTTGGGTCGCGTCGGCTTCCAAACGAGCGCGAGCCGTTCCAGCCGCGAGATCGTCCATGCCCACGAGCCACGGCCTGCTCCCGGGCTCCCCGCGCCGACCAGCCGTGGACGTGCGCGTGCGAGCGAGGGGCGGATCGTGGCACATGGCAAGGGCGAAACAACCCCCAGGTGGACAGAGCGCTCCCCCGTCGCAAGCCCGCCGTGCCGCGCGACACTGCCTCCGCCGCGAAATCTTCTCGCGTCCTGGGCACAGGGAGCCAGACTGGTGCGTGCGGGATGTGCAGACTTCGATTGCGCCGAGCACGGTCGGCTGGTGGTCGGCGCCGTGGCCCGGCTGCCTGGCGTTGACGCACAGCCCCGGCGTGCAGACGTCCGGACGGCTCATGTTCACTTTGCGGCGTCGTCAATCGTCAACTTTCGAGGGGTGACCGTTCAACGTGTCGGCCGGAAACGCCGGGCGGGCGCAGCTTCGAGAACCCATGCTGCGCCGAACTCATGCACGATCTGCCGGTCACGGGTCTGGGTGCCCCATCCCGGTCGATACGCCATCGTGGGAGCAGACTGCATCGGTTCTCAACCCCAAGCGGATGGCGTAGGATGCGCATCGATGCTCGAGCCTACCCGCGAGCGATTGTTGCGAATACGGGCGGTGCCGCCGGAGCTCGCTGCCTACCAGGCGTGGATCGCGGAGCAGCGCAAGGCGAGCGAGCCACGCGACTACCTGTTCGCCGAGAGTCGGGCCCTATTCGAACCCAGGCGGGATGACGTAACCGTGCCCATGCCGGGTCTGCAGGTGGGGCAAGCACGGCGCGGGCTGGTCGTTCGCTGTCCTTCCGCGAACATAGCAATCGAGATCGGCGGTGTGCACCCGCGCGAAGCGGAGCGGATTCTGGCTGCGATGGACGGGCAGCGGAGCCTGCTGGAGGTCCGGTGGGAGGCCGGCGTGGACGACGAGACGTTGGGCCGTTTCCTCCGCGGGACTTTTGGCATGGTGGTGTTCGCGCCGGAGGCCGTGTCGCGTCTGGAAGCGCGGATATCCGCGGTCGAGATCACTCGATTCCCGAGTTCACCGTACGCGGTCGTGCGCTCGTATTGGAGCAACATGGCGGACGTGCGGGAGCGGTTCGACGAGCAATCCGCCGGAATCGACTCCCCCGGCGCGCTGGCCGAACTCTTGAAAGACTTGCACGTAATCGCCTTGATGGGGCGCGACTTGAACAGCTTCTACGACCCATCGAGCCGTGTGACCGGTACACTGGTATCGCCCGGATCATGGTTCGAGCAGCTTCCCCACGTGCGTGAGACGTCCGAAGGCACGGTTTTCTTCGACGGGCTGCGGGTGCATGCGGGGTGCCCCGGTGGTGCAGGGTATCACCGGATGGTTTGCGAATCCGTGGGCGACGGGCAGGCGATGCTTCGGGAAAGGTTTTTTTCCAGCGGCGGCCTGTCGTGGGGCCGGATCATGCACGCCAGGGCGGAGAAGGACGCCTGCTTCGGCCCGTGGTTCTGCCCTCCCCGACCCATGACCGACGGGCACTGGCAGGTGCTGTACGGAGCGTTCGCAGAGGCCCGACGGGCCGTGGCGGAGGGGAATCGCGATGGGCTGGTCCGAAGCGCAGCAAGCTTCCACCAGGCTTTCATCCGACTGCACCCGTTCCCGTGCGCCAACCAATCGCTGGCAATGAACGTCGTGAACGCGCTTCTGTGTCGCGTGTTCGGCGCCGGTATCCCTCACATGCTTCTCGACCACTTCGCGATGCGCCTGGAGGCGTCCGCCTACGCCCGGCTGTTCGGCCGCGCCGTCGACGCCTATGTCGTCAGCACGTCGGACGCCGCACAGCGTCTGTTGGACCTCGCCCGCCGCTCGACGCAAGCGTTTGCGCTGATCAAGGAGCTGTCGCAGAAGGATTCAGGAGCCGCTGCGGAGGAGCTTCTGGCGTCGAAGCGTCTGGCGGCGAGGTGGGCGCTGCTGAGAGACGGCTGATCATGCCGGTGGCCCGAGCAGAGATCCTGAGCAACTGCACGTCATCGGATTCGTGGTTGGCATTGCCAGGGCGGACCACGACCGGTCTAGCTGCTTGACGCGCGCACGAGCATGCCGATACGGTTTCGGCGAATCTCGGGCCATACACAAGGTAGGGAGTCATCAATGCTCAGCTCTGTTCGCCTGCTCGTGCTACTGGCATCCATCGCCGCAGCATCGACGGTCGCGGCCGCTTGCGGAAGTGACGTTGCTGGTGCACCGGAACCAGCCGATGCGTCAGGTGACATCCCGACCAGCTCCGATGGTACCGCGCCGTTCGACGCAAGCACCGTGGACGTCCAGGCGGACGACGTGACCGGTCCAGGTCCGTCCGCCGACGGCTGGAAGTCTGCGTATGTGGACGGCGGCGTGGGGATGGGCTGCGGGGACTCGCGTGCAACAATCGACGGGGCCGGTGCGCCCGGGGTCGTATTCGGCGGCACGGCGATCTACGTGGGATACGAGCAGAGCGGGCAGAACCAGAACCCGGTATTCATCCGGTTCGATGGGGACGCGCGGGTGTACTGCGAGCATCATGAAACCGAGGGGCCGGACGGACGGGCAGTGGGAATCACGTGGGACGGCGGTGACCATGCGTATGTCGTCTACACGGTAGTGGGCGGCGGCACGTCGCTCGAGGGCAAGGGCGGCTGGATACCATCCTACGCCCCGGGGGCCTTGAGCGGGGGCGGGCCAAGAGTATCCTACGTGGGCAGGGTGGAGACGGCCCACGGCACCCTGCAGACTGGCACGTTCGTGATCGCGGTCAAGAGCGACAACAAGGTCAACTCGCATGCACCGAGGGGCGCGGCGACCGTGCTCGCGGACGGCAACGTGGAATTTCTAGGGTCGTCGGCCCACAAACCCATCGACGAAGGATGGGTACCGATGAGTTGCACGGACTATCCCTTCGAATCGAGGTACCGTTTCAGTGCGGATCTTGCCACGCTGGTCTGTGCCGACTGCACCAACTGTGTAGCACGGAAGCCTTGTCCCTGACGAGGCTGCCTTGCCGGAGGTTGGAACCGGAGGACCCCGCCGGGGGGCTCCGCCGTCCGCCGGCGCGCGCGTGAGCAGCGCGGACGCCGTCGGCAACGCGGCCTACCCCGCAACGACGCGGGGCCGGTCCCACGCACCGACATCTTTCACTTCGGCGAGGGGGCGTCGCATCCGAACACGACGTCGATATCCGTGACGGTCCCGTTCTTGATAGCTTCGCATGCGTCGCCGTGGAAGACGATCGAGTGGGTAGCCGGGTCGTAGGTGTAACCCTGAGCGGGGTCTTGGGGGATTCCTGCGGGATCATTGTTGAAGAAGACGTACATCTGCTCGTCGGGCGGTGGGCCTTGGAGCTGGAACGTGCAGGTCGTCACGTTCGCGGCGATGGTCTGGAGCGCGGCCTCGAGCGTGCTCGGCTCGTCCGCCTGATAGTACGGCGCGGTGCCCGCCGCCGTCGCGATCCCCATGAGTTCGGCCGCGTCCACGTCTCCCGAAAACCCTATCACGTAGGTCTTCACGGGAATCGTCTGAGCGAGCAACTGCGCGGCTGCCTGCGCGCCACCTCCGCCGCAGTTGTCCTGCCCGTCGGTGATGAGCAACACCACGTTGTCTCGCCCCGGATCCTGCAACGACGATTCTCCGACGAGCGCGGCGAGCGTTGCGCCAATCACCGTCTCCGGATGGCCGCTGTTACACAGGCTCGTATTCTCGATGGCCTGGTTGATCTGGGCTACAGGCGTGCCGATCGGCGCCACGATGGTGCCGGGCGCGCACCCGTCTTGCTGACACGCGGAGAACACGTCCAGCCCAAACCGGATGGTGCCGTCGAAGTTCGCCGTCATCGAGGCGATTGCCTCCTTCGCAACGGTCCAGCGGTCCTTGCCGCCGCTGTTGGGCACCTCGCCATCCATGCTCCCGGTCCGGTCGAGCACGAGCAACACGTTGGGGGGGACAGCCAGGATGTCGAACTCCTCGGCTCCGCAGCCAAGACCAGGCTCGCAGCGACCCGACGCTTCGTTGCAGTTGAATCCCTCCGCGCAATCGTATGGGTGCTTGCAGGCTCCCTGCTGGATGCAAACGCCCGCGGCGCTGCAGACCATGTCGGCGCCGCAGCCCGACGGGCAGAGGGAGTTGGTGGGCACGCACTTGCCCGACGAGGCGCAGGTTTGCGTGGCCTCGCAGTCTTTGGGATGCGTGCAAGCCGTCCCTGAGCTCCCGCCGAAGCCGCCGCCTGGGCTGCCGGACCAGCCACCCCAACCGGACGATCCGCCTTGACCGCTGCTTCCCCCCGTGCCGCCGGCCGCGTTCGACACACTGCTGTCTTCGTTGGTGCCACAACCTGCCATCGTAGCGGCGAGAGCCAGGAACACAGAAACACCGGTCGCGATGAAGCGCATGGTCGACTCCATGGCGAACATCGTAGCGGCTGCGTTCCCCTCGCGCAAACACCCGGGCGGGCCTGCAATCAGCAGGCGTGGGGCCTGTGGTGCGGCAAGCCCAACAACGCCCTGTGCTCCTTGCCTTGAACAGGGACCGCCACGGCTCACTGCTTCGCCTCGCGGACCTCCGCCCGAGCCTCGGCGCGGAAAACCTTGTGCTGCCTTCTTCGACGCGCTTGGCTTTCCTGCGTGTTCGTTGCATGGTTGTGCCTCCGGTGCGACCGTTCATCATCGGAGCACGAGTCGCACGACCCAACGGCACGGCCTCGCAACCGTTGCGAGGCAAATGAGCGCAGCCGTGGACCTGTACCACGGGCACCTCGCGGAACTTGCCTGCCACTCGGGACTCCCAGACGACCCGCCGCCGACATTCCGCGGCAGCGACAACACGTTCGTCGGCGGGTCGTGGTGCACTGCGACGTCGAAGGATGGCCCCGACCTGGAAGAGGAGGAGGACGTGACGATGATGCCTGGCTGAGGCGGAATGCTACGCCAGGCAGCAGAGGCAGCCGGACCGCCCCTGAAAGATGGGGCGCGTTGCCGGCGACCGGAGACTTCGACGTTCGACGCGAGGCGAGAGGCTTGGCGACGGGCGCGAAGCGGGCCGGCAGAGCGCGCCTCTGCTGCGCGAAGTGAGGCGGGAACGAGCTGCTGCGAGCCAAGAGCATGGGCTCGTCGCTGGTGCAGACCAGGCTCCGATGTGGGCGGCCTGCATCGCAAACGGTTCCGCGAACGACGCTGCAAGGCAGGCTCATCGGCGGGCACACGGCCGGTGCGGCAACGGCCGCGAAGGGTTCATTCCAGCGGGCAGCCGGCTCTCCAGGCGATGAGCTCGCCCGCGATCGACACGGCAATCTCGGCCGGTGTCCGCGCCCCGATGCTCACGCCGATGGGCATCCGAACGCGGCCGATGCGGTCTTCGGGCAGCCCCAACGACGACATCGCGCGCTTGATCTTGGCAGCTTTCGCCTTGCTGCCCACGCCGCCCACGTAGCGGTACCCTTCCCGGACGGCCCACACCAGCGCTTCTTCGTCGAGCGCATGTTCGTGCGTTGCGACCACGACCGCGCCGCGCAGCGGAACGCCGTGGGCAACTTCGCCAGGCTTGCCACATAGCGCGCGGAGTCCGGCAATGCCTTCCAGACGTTCCGGATCGAGGGTCGATGTGCGCTCGTCGACCAAGGTTACGCTGAATTGCAGGGTCGAGACGAGTCTTGCCACGGCGAGGCCGACATGCCCTGCACCGACGATGAGCACGGGCGTCGAGCTGTACATGGGCTCCACCATGATCTCGGCGGAACCACCGCACGACATGCCGAGGTCCTTGGCAAGGTGGTACTTCAAGAGCTCCGGCACGGCGGTGGACGCGGCCAGCATCTCCTGCATGCGGAGGATCACGGCACGTTCGACGCCCCCGCCGCCGACGGTCCCTGCCGCGCTCCCGTCGCTTCGAAGCAACAGCTTCTGCCCTGGCATGCACGGCGCCGACCCGGCGCAAGCCACCACCGTGGCGATGCAAACGTCGAGACCGTCTTGCAGCGATTCGGCGCCGAGGCGGAGAATCTCTGCGGGGCTGGCGGTCGTCGGGATGGGATAGGTGGTGTCCGTCATGGCAACGCTCCCTTTGGGAGAATGGATGAACCGTCAACTAGTCGAACGGGGCAGCGATGGGAATACGCGGAGCCGCGACGCGACATGACGATCCGGCAAGGGACTGCCCCGCACTGCGTCAACGCACGATCTCGCAGCATTTCATGCGGAGTTCGCCCAGGAGGTGTCCCCAATTGATGCGCAGCGACATCGCCGCAGCGCTCGTTTTTCCGCGAAGTCGCGAGCCGTTGTGTTCCGGTCCGGAGGGGTCCGAGCCAACATCGCCCGCCATCGGGGAAGTGCAGACACACCTGCCCACAGGTGTCTGCGGCGAAAGCAACACGGATGCCGCTACGCAAGCCAGATCAGCGCGGCAGCAAGGTGCACGAACGCGAGGGAGGCGCGACCCGTCTTGTCGTAGCGCGTCGCAATGCAGCGACAGCGCTTGAGGTTGTGGGAGAAGCGGGCGAGCACGCGAGTGACGCTGGGCCCGCTCCCTGCTGCGTCGATGCAACGCATCGCCGCCATGGTGCTTCCGTAGTTCGATGAACGAACACGTCAGTCGATCGTGGATCGCGCCGAAGGCAATCCGCTGTTCCTCGAGGAGCTTCTTCACCACTCGGCGGATGGCCGCGACGACCTGCCCATGTCGGTTCAGGCGCTGATCCAGGCGCGCCTGGGTCTGCTTCCCCCCGAGCAGCGCCAGGTGGTGCGTGCAGCGTCGGTCTTCGGCACGCAGTTCTGGACGGACGGCGTGTCGACCGACTTCGGCGCCCTCGACCGCAAGGGTCGCGAGCAACTGGTACGCTACTGCCTACGGCCTGCGATCGGCAACGAGCGGTTGTCGATCCTGAAGGACGGATCGATTGCGTACCGTAAGAAGCATCCCGTGGACGACGAACGCATGGGGTCATGCTGCCGATGAGTTCATCGCCCGGCTGACGGCGATCGTTCCGCCGCCTCGTTTCCCGCGGTGGCGCTACCACGGCGTGCTGGCTCCGGGCGCGCCATGGGGCAAGCTCATCGTGCCCGCCGCAACCGAGCCCGATGACGACGGCTGCTCGCACAAGGCCAGCAACACCAGCTCGGGACCAGCGTGCGAGGGCATGCGCGCGCAAGCGCATGGGCAACCTCAACAAACCGGGCACGCCTACCGGCGACCCGTCGTTGCTGCGCCCGTCGCCTGCGCCTGTTGCACCAAGCGCGGGCAAGCCTGCGTGTCGGCCGATGAGATCCTACGTGCCGTGAGCGGAGCTGCTGCGACACTGCTTTCAACAAGACGTCCTGAACTGCGCCATCTGCCATGCATGCTTGCAGCCCATCGTGGTCATCCGGCGGCAGGATGTCATCAAGCGAATTCTGCGGCACTTGGCTTTGGCGTTCGTTGCCGCTGAGCTGCCCGAACCCCGACACCGTTGCCATCAACGCCACGGGCGAGCCGGTGCCGAACTGGGTGGTCGGCGTCGACCCCGACCCGCCTGAACCTTTGCGCGGATCGAAACCGCAGCACGCCGAACCTGCGGTGATAGCGCTTGCAGCGCGTCGCGCGGAAACCGAGCGCTCACCGCGCAGACTCTGGCGACGAGTTCCATCGCCTTCTGCCACGCCTTACCGGTCACGATGTCTTCTCGCTGTCTCCCTCCTGTTCCTGCCCCCTGACTCCTGACCGGACTTGCAACGCATCCGGCGGGGTCCAATCTGCGCCCCGTTGGACAACCCGTCTGAGCCGGAAACGCCACAGCGCGATGCGGACGCGAGATGCTCGCGACCCGCATGTTTCACTTCTTCGCGTTCGCAGCCCTGGGCTCGGTGTTCCCGTTCTTTCCGCTGCTGCTCGGGTCCCGCGGGCTTTGCCCCCGGAGCATTTCGCATGTGCTGGTCGTCTCCACCATCGTCAACGTCTTCGTGCCCCCGCTGTGGGGCTGCTCGCCGACGCGCTCGTAGCCCGGGTGCGGATGCTGCGCATCGCAAGCGCCTGTAGCGGACTGGCGACCATGGCGCTCGTTCCAACTCGCGGCGTCACGTCGAGCATGGCTGCTCTGCCGATCCTTTCGGTCTTCCGCACCCCGGTCACATCACGGGCCGACTCGGTCGTGTGGACGCCGAAGCAGGCGTACCGCCTGATGCGCGTGTGGGACTCGAACGGCTTCGCCGCCGGCACGATGCTCGAGGTCAAGCTCCAAGCTCGATGGGGAACCGACGTCGTGGTCTACGCAACCAGCTCTTCATACTTGCTTGCGGGGCTGTGTGCGTTCGGATTTCGTGGGCGAGGCGCGCGAGGATCCGAGCCTGTCCTGCGCCGTGTCGGGACCATCCTCGCCCGCCCTGCAATGCTCTTGCATGAACCCCGGCCGAATTCCCGGTCCGATTCGCACGAAGGACCGTTCTCAATCGTTCCGAGTCCAGGCGAAGCGAGCACTTCACACTTCGCCGCTGCAATCAATCTCAACGGAATGGAGCGTGCCTGCCTTCTCGCCCGCCCGGACCTCGATGGTCGCCTTGCCCTCGCTCGCCTCGAACGTGGTCTCACGGCCCGATGTCACCGGCGCCGTGTGTTGCCCTGATCGGATGGTCACGAAGACACCCGCGGTCGCCTCGATGCTGGCTCTGCAGCGTCCGCTGCCGAGCGACAGCCCAGCATACGACCCGCGCCCGTTGGCCGCGACCTTCAGGCACATCGAACCGCCGTCGCACAACGTCGCCCGAACGAGCTTGGAGCTCGCAAGCAAGTAGAGAGGCAGCTTGATGCGATTGCCTTCCCACGAAGGCGCGAGGGGTCCGTCGCGATGACGAAGGAATGCGATCCCCTCGATGGATTGGCTTGGCGTCACGTAGTAGAAGGCTTGGTAGTTCTGGGCGAAACCGGGCAGCTTCACCATCTCCTTGCCACTGCGAAACATCGGCTGCTCGCGCCCCCACGGCAAGTGAAAGACCACGATGTCGGGCTTGCGTCCCAGCACGTATGCGCCGTCACCGAGCGCGTGCGACACATCCTCCGTCCCCGTGAGCTTCGGTGGATGCGTAGCGAGGTATCGGTCATTCAGGCCGAGCATATCCAGCGCACGCAGCTTCGAGAAGTAGGGCAGGGAGCCTGCCGCATCGACCGCCAGCAGCGGGTTCTTGTCCCCGAACGCATCCCGGAAGAAGGCTCCGATAGGCCGTCCTGCCCAGTACCAAGCTCCGTTGTTCGCGTCGCCCACGGCCCAATCGTCGCGCTGCATCCACATCACGATGCCGCAGCTCGACAGACCCAGGTACCACGCGGTCATCGCCGCCGCACCGCGTTGCGAGACGAGGAAGCGTATCGCCTCCGCAGCCATTGCGACCAGCAGGAAGAGCGCGGGCACCAAGTGCCTGCGTTGCGGCATGAAGTCGCCGCCGATCAACGTCACGTAGGCAAGCCACAGCAACAAGGCTGGCACCAGCAGCGCGAAACGTTTGCGGATCGACGAAGACTTGAAAGCGAAGACGATGGCCAATCCCATGAGGCAAAGCAGCGGCCACCAGAGCTCGTGGTCCCGCGTGATGTAGCTCCACCCATCGTGGATGCGAAACTTGGTCGCGACGACCTTGAATGACGTGTTGGGAACCCACGTGCCGAAGTACAGACGCCGGAACAGCGAGAGCGCACTGAAGGCGAGAGTGCTGATTCCACCGGCGACGATCGCGTCGCGCCATGCCGCACGGCGAAGGCCCCGGGCTACCACCAGCCCGATGGTGAAGGCCACGGTGAATAGTGCGCCGTCCGGACGCGTCAAGGTCAGCACGGCCAACGATCCGCCCAGCCCGATTGCAAGTCCGTTGTTGCTCTCGGTTCGATCCAGCATCGCGTACGCGAAGGCGAGGGAGCACCCAAGTCCTGCAAGGATCAACGAGACTTCCAGACCTCCGACCGACCACGCCGCCACCGGACCCAAGGTGGCGACCCCAAGCGCGGCGAACCAAGCTGCTGCCGATTCACGCCAGCCCTTTCCTCGCGAGACCCAAACCAGCGCGACGAGACCAATTGCCACGCAAACGATCCCCATCACCCGCGTCGGGGTGATGAGCCCCTTGTTCATCAAGCCGAGCCCAGCGATCAGCACGACCCACAAGAAATTGGTGCATCCTTCGACGCGATCCCCGTCGGTCCATGTGAACCCCTCGCCGCTGCGCAGCCGGTCGGCATAACGCAGGGAGATGAACGAATCGTCGAAGAAAAACTCCGGGAAGCGGCGCGTATGCAGAAGCAGCACAACGATGCCGATCGTGCTCGCCCCGACGAGGGACCACGGGATACGACGGAGCCATTCGCGAAGCTGTGCGCGAAGTCGGCCGGCGGCTGGGCTCCAACGGAGGGAAACGTGCATGGTGGACCAGGGGCGTTGTTGGCGGGTGCCTCATGCAATTCTTGGACCGACGGCAAGTCCGGACACCTGCGGGGGCTGCGCCCCAATGCCCTCTGACACACCTGTCACCCTTGCGTCGGATTGAGCCGTTCGTTTCCGTTCGGGTCGAGGGCCGAACCCCTCTCTCGGACAGCCAGCTTCCTCGTTCGGGATCCAAATCCTCAGCCCCTCTTGTCGAAGCACCACGCGGATCTCGATTCAGAATGTCGATAGCCTCGTAGCTGGCTCCGCCGTGGGTAGTTTCCACGTGGCTCTCGAGCACATCGACGACAAAGTAGCCGCTCTGGTCCTCCCACTCTAGCGTTCCATCGGGCGGCCCCTCGACGAGACCTTCGACGGCCGATCGGATGGCCCCTTCGTCGATTGGCGGTGCGTCTGGTGCGTCCTCGACAATCTGTCCAATCAACTTTGGATTGTCGATCGTCACGCCATCATGGCTGCTACTCACAGGGCTGACGCTGCGCGGGGTCTCGATGCCGCGGTACAATTGCCATCGAAGCGACGATACTCGACCTCACCCGAGCCTGTACCCGGGACTGCCCCAGACCGTGGCGGTGCACCCGGTGCGCGGGGCGCATCTCCGCTTTTGCGTATCAGAGACGACGGAGCCTCCCTGGCGCCCAGCTTGCGGCCAGATGGCGCGCGGCCAGGTGCGGTCACCACGCCGGTCACCGTCCTTGGTCGGGGCCGCGCCGCCAACGTCACCTCTCCTCTGACCTCGTCTCGCACCGCGCGTGCGTGCTTCGCGTCTTCGTGCATGGGGTGACCCCCGAGGAGCTTGGCGCGGGGACGTCCGTCTTGGTCAACGAGCACCGGCTCGTCCGTGGACGGCTCTTCGTGTTGGACCGCATCCTGATCGGGGATGTCCACGTTCAGCTTCTGGAGCACGAACCGACGCGGGTGCCGGGTGGATGATGCAGCCCCGGGTCCCCCCTGGCACGAGCCGCTCCCATCCGCAAGTGGTCCGTCCTATCTGTTTCCCCGAGACGAAGGCTTGCCTGGCTGATCGGATTGCCGCTCGTGATCACGGCGGGAGCTTGCTGATCCTCCAGCGGTTCGATCGCTGAGCCGGCACCCCCCCTCGTCATGGTCTTGCCTTCGACCTTCGCCGGCGACGTGGTCTGCGGAAGCTTTCCCATCGCGTGGAAGACCTACGTTGCACGGCTGACGGACGTCACCCAGTCGCTGCCGTTCGCGCCCGGCTGGTCCGATCCCGTGCCCTGCTTGAGGCCCGTATCATTTTCGTGGGGCATTCCCGGTCACCAGCACACCGCGGAGACCAAGGCTTACGATCGCGACGACATCGAGCCGGCGTTGGGCTTCTTCGATGAAGACGTGCTCGACTGCCCCAGATGCCACGCTCGTTGGCTACCGATCGCGGTCATCCGGCAGCACGACGTGATCGACCGAATCCTGAGGCACCTGGCGCTCCCGCCGGTGCCGGCCGAGCGGATGCACCCGAGCCGCCTGAACCTGTCGAGCGCGCCCCGCCGCGCGACTGGGACTGCGTGGTCCTCCCGGCGCCTGACGACGGACGCGACGATGACGTTGGCGTGATGCGGCAGCGGCGTGCGCATCGGCGCGTAGCGCAGCCTGGGCGTGTGCGCGTGGGTCGGGGCGGCAGGGCGAAATCGCATGGCAAGCCAGCTCGCAGCAGGCAGGTTTGACGGCGTGGAGGTTCGTGACGCGGAGGATCGGAAGGCACATGGCGATGCGCTTCATAGGCGCTCCTATGCGCCGGAGAACCTCCGCAGAGCTGGCGGTCGTCGGGATGGGATAGCTGGTGTCCGCCATGGCAACGGCCCCGTTTGGGCGGTGTGGGAAGCCCGAGCTAGTCGAACGGGGCATCGATGGGAAGATGCGGTACCGCGACGCGGCATGACGATCCGGCAAAGGACTGCCCCGCACTGCGTCAACGCAGGATCTCGCTGCATTTCACGCGGAGTTCGCCTAGGCTAAGGGTGTGTATTCCGCGCAGTCGCCTGAGAGGTTCCGGCTTCGTTCCCGCATCGGGATGGGTGGAATGGGCGAGATCTACCGCGCGGAAGATCTGTCGAACGGCGCCACGGTGGCAGTCAAGCTGCTGCGCAAGGGCGCGACGCCCGAAGAGCGCGCACGCTTCCAGCGCGAGGTGCACGTTCTTGCCGACCTGCGGCATCCGGGGCTCGTAGCGTACGTGGACCACGGGGTCTGGACCGACGGACGGCCATATTTGGCGATGGAGTGGCTGGAAGGCGAGGACCTGGCGCAGCGACAACGCCGAGCGCCTCTCGGCATGAGCGACGCCGTTGAGACGATTCGCAGGACGGCGCAGGCGATTGCGGCCGTGCATGCACGCGGGGTGATCCATCGCGACCTGAAGATGTCCAACATCTTCATCGTGCAGGGCAATCTCGCGCGCGGGGTGAAGGTGATCGACTTCGGCGTGGTCAAGCCTCCGGAGCCCGACGGATTCGAAACGCTGCCCGGTTCGATCATCGGCACGCCGTACTTCATGGCGCCGGAGCAGGCCAGAGGTCGCGCGGTCACGACCGCGGCCGACGTGTACTCGCTCGGCGCCGTGTTGTTTCGCCTGCTGACCGGGAGGCATGTCTTCGAAGCGGACCATGTCATTGCGTTTCTGGGGCGGCTGGTGCTGGAGGATCCACCTCCGGTGTCGATGGTGCGATTCGACGTACCGGAGGCGCTCGAGGCGCTGCTGTTGCGCTGTCTTTCCCGGACCCCGGAGGAACGTCCCGCAGACGCCGGCGAGCTGGCCCGGCTGCTGGCTCGTCTGCCGGCAATGAACAACCAGCCTCCGAACTCGGATCAGAGCGCGTCGGCGATCCGGCGTGTGGCGGCCGAGACGCCCTCGGGGGTCCAGGCACCCCCTTCCGAGCCGCGAAGCCATCCGTCGTCGCACCCCGCACCGCCCGCGGCCCGGGCGCGCAGAGTGATCGCGGTGCTGCTCGCGGCCGTACCCTCGGCGGGGCTCGATGCGGACACGGAGCACAAGATTCGCCTGCTGCTCGGTGAGGATGCGACGCTCGACGAACTGCAGGGCGGCCGCATCATCGCGGCGTTGGGCCTGAGCCGGACGCTGGGAGACGAGGCGGTTCGTGCGGCGCGTGCAGCGCTGTTGCTGGCGACGAGGGTATCGGACGCGCGGGTAGCGCTTGCCACGGGGCATGCGGTTGCGGGCAGGTTGGGGCTCGCTGGCGAAGCGCTCGAGCGCGCGGCGACCCAACTCGAGCGTGCGGCACCGGGCGGCATCCGCGTGGGCAAGGCGATGCAGCCGCTGCTCCAGGGGCGATTCGTGGTTCGCTCCGACGACTTTGGCGGCGTGCTGCTCCACGAAGACATCGCGGCATCCGATTCCCACAAGGTGTTGGGCGTGACCACGCCCACGCTCGGCCGCGACGTGGAGCTCGAGCTGCTCGCGGCGACTTTTCGAGCGGTCATGGAAGACGCCGTTCCGCGGGCCGTGGTGCTCATGGGTCCCACGGGTATCGGCAAGAGCAGAATCCGTCACGAGGCCACGACTCGCCTCGTCCGACAGCTCGACAGCGTCGACGTACTGATGGCGCGAGGCGACTCGATGCAGCCCCGATCCGGGTTGAGCGCGCTCGGACGTGCGTTGCGCTCGCGCATGGGAATCCGCGACGGAGAGCCTGGGGCCTTGCAGGCCGACCGCGTGGTGCGCTACGTCGCGCAGCGTCCCACCTGCCCGATCGACAACGCTGCGTTCGTAGGCGAATTCGTGGGCGTGCCGTTCGGCGACGCCTATTCCGAGTCGCTGCGCGCTGCGCGGGAATCTCCGCATGTGATGAACATGCGCATCCTGCAGGCTCTGGAGTGCATCATCCGTCACGACGCCGCCTACGCGCCGCAAGTGCTCGTGCTCGAGGATCTGCACCTGCTCGACGACACGACGATCGAGATGGTGGACTGGCTGCTAGGCTGCGACGCGCTGCGCTTGGTGGTGTGGGCGTTCGGGCGGGACGAGATGCTGCAGCGGTTCCCCAGGCTGTGGGAGAAGCGCGCGAGCACGCGAGTGACGCTGGGCCCGCTCCCCGCTGCGTCGATGCAACGCATCGCCGCGATGGTGCTTCCGCAATTCGACGAGCGAAAACGTCAGTCGATCGTGGATCGCGCCGAAGGCAATCCGCTATTCCTCGAAGAGCTTCTTCGCCACTCGGCGGATGGCCGTGACGACCTGCCCATATCGGTTCAGGCGCTGATCCAGGCACGCCTGGATCTGCTGCCCCCCGAGCAGCGCCAGGTGGTGCGTGCAGCGTCGGTCTTCGGCAGGCAGTTCTGGACGGACGGCGTGTCGGCCCTGCTCGGGCGCGACTGCGAGGCCGACCTGATCGCCCTAGCCGAGGCCGAGATCCTGGTCCCCCAGGAGACATCCCGGATCGAGGGCCAGAGCGAGTGGATATTCCCCCAGAACGCCGTGTTCGAAACAGCGTATTCGTCGCTGGTGCCGAGCGATCGGGAGGCGCTTCACCGGGCTGCATCGGAGTGGTTGCTCGTCGCTGGCGAGGAGGACATCGGCTCCATCGCCCGCCATGCGGAGGCTGGTGCGGACCGGAGTCGCGCCGCAGTGCTGTACGCCCGCGCCTCGTCGCAAGCGTACGCCAACGGCCAGCTCGAGGCCGCGCTCGACTTTGCCGACCGCAGCATCGCGTGCAGCGAGGATCAGGCGGTGCGAGCGCAGGCGCTGCTTCAGCGCGCGCAGGTGCTGGCGTGGCTCGGACGATACGAGGACCAGCTCGGCGCCGCCGAACAGGCCACCGCGCTCGCCGACCAGGGTACCGACCTCTGGGGGGAAGCTCAGCGCCTTGCGGGCTCCGCGCTGCGCGAGAAGGGACGATCCGCCGACGCCGACGTGCGGCTATCCTGGGCGCTCACTCATCCGCTGTCACACCAGCTCTCCCCCGCCACCCAGGCACGCATTCACGCGGAGCGGACCCGGGCGCTGGTCGATCTCGGGCGACCGCACGAAGCGCGAGACGTGGCGGAGCGCGCGGTCGAAATCGCCGCCGCCGCGGGAGAGCGGGGCACCAACGCAATGCTGCGGGCGCTCGACGCGCGCTTCATGGCCCTCGCGTTTCTCGGCGATTTCTCCGCATCCATCGATGCCGCAAGGGACGTCGCGTTGCACGCCGACCAGGCCGGCGATGCTGCCTTGGCGACCCGTGCCCGCATCAACCTCGGATTCGTGCTCAATCGAGTAGGGAGGTTCGAAGACGCCCGCGACGAGCTGACGCGTGCGCTCCACGACGCTCGCATGCTGCGGATGCGGGCCGGTGAGGGCTTCGCCCTTCACAACCTCGGCATGTGCCACGCCCGCGTCGACGAACTCGACGTGGCGATTCAACTCGAGCGCGAAGCCTTTGCCATCGGCGAGGAGACCCAGCACGTCAAGCTCACGCACAATGCGAAGATCTACGAGGCACTGATGCTGGTCTGGCGCGGGGGGCCCGGTGACCTCGCTGCCGCGCTCGCCGCTGTCCAACAGGTGCGCAGCGAAGCTGCCTCCTACCCCGTGACCGCCATCGAGGCCGCGTCCGTGCTCGCGTACGTCCAGCTCGCGCGACATGCTTTCGACAGCTCCATCGAAGCCTGCGAAGACGCCATGGCAAGGCTCGCTGCCGTGGGGTCCGTCGAAGAGGGCGAGGAGATCCTCCGCATGGTCCACGTCGAAGCCCTGCTGGCCCTGGGCCGCGAGTCCGACGCCGACAGGGTGCTCGCCGCCGCTTGGAAGTGCGTCATCGATCGAAGCGAGCAACTCAGCGACCCCGCTCACCGCGAAGCTTTCCTGTCACGCCTGTACGAGTGCCAGCGCATCATCACCCTCGGCACCGAACGCCTCGGCTTCGCGCGTCCCCAGCACGCTTCGCTGCGCCCGCCTCCGGCCGTCCCTCACTTCGCATCCACGCCCGACTTCGATCCCGGCTCCGAAACCCAGTACGGCTTCGAAGTCGGCCACGTCACCGCACGACCGGATTCGAGACGTCGAAGCTGATCTCCCAGCGTATGCTCCGCACGCCAAGCTCCATGGGGATCGGCTCGAACGGCGATGCCCGCAGGATCGCGGCAACGCAGTTCCGGTCGAACTCGTCGATCCCGCTCGGCCGGGTGACGCGCACGTTCTGAACGCGACCGTTCGCGAGGATCTCGAACGCGACCGCGACGCGCCCTTGCCGGAGATCGGCGATGGCCCATCGTGGAAAGGCGTTGGCCCAATAGGGATCGAGCCGGGCTTTGACGCGACGCTTGTAGGCGACCATCCGCGGGTCCACGGCCGAAGCGCCATACGTTCCCGGCCCATAGCCCATCGGCGCGCTGCGGGATCCAGGACCGTCCACGCCGCCCGAGCCCGGAAGCCCGGGCCCCGTCGCGCCGCCAGGCCCCTGTCCCGGCACTCCTCCCGCCGCGCTCGAGTCGATCACCGACTGCACCTTGGCCGCTACCTGCTGGTGGCTGTCCACCGTGTCCCTCGGCTCGCCCGCAACGTCCGACGGCACCGATGGGTCTCCCCGAGCGACATCGGGACGTGCAAGCTCGCTTGCCGCGGAGCTGCGGTGGTCGTCGCCCGGCTGCCCTTCCGCGATCCCTGCGCCCGGGGACGAGCGGTCAGCGCCCAGACGGTCGCCGCCCTCAGGCGCGACGCTCAGGCCCATGCCTTCCGGAACGGCAGCGCCACCCAAACGATCGGCCCCTGCGCTCGCGGGCGGCGACGCATACGCCAAGCCTATCGACGGGCTCGTCTCGGCCTCGGGCCGCCTTTCCGGATCCCGGCCTGGTCCCGACGCCACAAACGTGAGCTCCATCGGGTTGGTGGTGATCCGCTCGTCGTCGCGGGACGACCGCGTTTTCGCGCTGCGGACACGGGAAACCTGGTCCCGGTCGAGGTGGTTGGTCAGGTCGCGCGCAAGGCGCAGACCATCGTTGCGGTCTGCCAGGTTCACGGCCGGCTCCGACGCGGTGTCGGTGCCTCCGCGGCCGCGGCGCTGCGAGTCCGGACGCGGCAGGCTGCTGCCTCCGGTCCGCAAGGGCTCGACACGCTGATCGTGGCTGGGCGGCCCGGGCTGGCCGGCCACCCCGAGCGCCATGGCCGGCAGGTCAATCTCGATGGGGCCCGGCGTGTGCACGGCAGCGTTGGCGGACGCCGTGGGCGCCACCGCCAGGCTCGTGCGTGGTGCTATCAGCGAGGGCAGCGCCGACGCGCCCCAAGCGATGACGCCGAAGTGCGCCGCGGCCGACACGACCGTCGCAACGACCGCGGTCAGGTCCGGCACCCGCTTCGGGGAATCTGGCATGCTCTGGTGGTCATTATGCCGCAACTTCGGGCGTCTGCCACGGGCCACGTTCGTTCGTCACGCCCGCCCCTATCGCCACCTTCCCCGGGCGTTCAGCTCGCGGCAAAGCCCGCGGGGACCCCGAACCGGCGCCGGAAGGTCGACGTCGATTCGTGCGCTACCTGCTCCAGCGTGACGCCCCGCAGCTCGGCGAGCCGCCTGGCCGTATGCACGACATAGGCAGGCTCGCACTTGCGGCCGCGATGCGGCACCGGCGCAAGGTACGGGCTGTCCGTCTCCACGAGGTAGCGGTCTGCTGGCACCATGCGGGCGACCTCGTGCAGGTCCGTGGCCTTGGGAAAGGTGACGATCCCCGAGAACGAGATGTCGAACCCCAGGTCGAGGGCGGTGCGGGCAAACGCAGCATCCTCCGAGAAGCAGTGAAAAACCCCGCCCACTTCGCGGGCCCCCTCTTCCCGCAAGATACGCAAGGTGTCATCGCGTGCCTCGCGGGTGTGGATGACGATGGGCTTGCGCAGTGCGCGTGCGGCCTGCACGAGCCTGCGAAACACCGCCTGCTGCTGCGGTCGCGGACTGAAGTCGTAGTGATAGTCGAGACCGATCTCCCCCACCGCGATCACCTGCGGATGCCGCGCCAGGTCGACCACCTGCGCGAGAAGCGATTCGCTGAAGGAGGACGCCTCGTGCGGGTGGATGCCGACGACCGCCAGCACGTCGTCGCGACGCCTGGCCAGGTCGACTGCCTGCTGCATTGGACCCAGGTCGCTGCCCACGCCCACGCAGACGAATCCGGTCACGCCGGCGGCTCGCGCGCGAGCGAGCACTTCTTCCGGACCCTGGGGCAGGTAGTGGGCATCGAGATGGCAGTGGCTGTCGACGAGCATGGCGGAGACGGCATAGTGTCAACCCAGGCCGGGCGCCAGGACGGATCGCTGCGTCAGCCCGGGCGATGACGAGCACCCACACCGATCTTGATCGCGACCCCCAGCGCAATCACAGCGACCGCCCGGAGCAGTTCGCGCCACGACGCTCCGGCCACCACGCTGGACGCAGCGAGCATCGCCACCACGCCCAGCAGGACGTCACGGCGCCCCAGACCGCGCTCACGCCGAGCTCCGAGCACAGTCAGGGACAGCGCGGTCGCGCCGTATTGCGCGAGCACCGCGATGCTGGACAACGCGAACAGTTCGTCCAACGACCCGAACTGCACCAGCACCAGGATGACCACGGTGGTCAGCCCCAGCGCGCGCAGCGGAACCCCCTTCGCACTGCACGCGCCAATCCACAATCCCAGACCGTCGCTTCGGCCGAGCGTCGCGAGGTAGCGCGGCGTCATCGCCACCATGCCCAACGCGATCCCGAGCGCCGACACGCTGGTGCCCACCACCAGCACCTGCGCGAGGGAGGCTCCGCCATAGACGTTCGCAGCGTCGACCAGAGGCGCCTGGCTCGCAGAAAGACCGGGCAGCGCCTGGACGCATGCCATTTGCAGCGCAACGTAGAACATCGCTGCGATCACCAGGGCAGCCACCGTGGCCCTGCACATTACGTTCGGCTGCTGCACGTGTCCAGCCGGAACGGGCACGATCTCAAAGCCTTGCAGCGAGAACAACACGAGCAGACCAGCGCGGAGCACCGCGAGCAGAGGGGGGTGAGCATGGGGGAACTGCGGGGTGGGGGCAGGCACATCGGGCGCACCCCGCGCGATCCAGGCTCCGAGCAGCATCAGGAGGGGCACGAGCTTGGCGACGGTGATGGCGGACCAGGCCCACGCGGTCACCCGGAGGCCCACCGCGGTGAGCAGGGCAAGGCCGATGACAGCAACAGAAGCCGCGACACGGGTCGGATCGGGCACAGACACGAGCCGGCCCCCGTGGGGGATGGACGCCTCGGCGAGACCGCGAATCACCGCGGAGGTGGAGAGCACCGCGGACACGTAGGTGAGCCACCCCATGACATACGCCGCCCACGGACCGAACGCCGCCCGCGCATAGACGTACGGACCGCCGTCCTCAGCGAATCTCGGCGCAAGGCGTCCGAAGGCCAGTGCAATGGGCAGACACGCCAGGGCTGTGAGCAGGTAGACGAAAGCGCCGCGGGTGCCCGGCACATGCGCCGCCACCGACGAAGGAATGAAGAAGATCCCCACACCGATCACGCCGTTCAAACCGAGGGCGATGAGCGAAGCTTGACCGAGCGGGCGGGCGCGGTCCTGGGGCATGTCAGTCGATCAGGTCGTGGAACTGTAGGCGCACCAGCATGGCCGCAGCATCGCATGCGCATTGATCGCAGTAGCCGAACCGCGACGCCATGGCGTCGAGCATGGTGCGCAGCTCGGCCCTGCGTTCCACCGAGAGCTGGCGGTCGTCGTCGCGCACGAGCCGGACGATGTCGCGGCACAGCTCGGCCAGCGGCTTTCGTCGATCGGCAAACACGGCTTCTCGCAGCTTGCCGATCTCCGCCTGGAAGACGACATCGACCTTCGGCCGCGTGCCCGGATGCTCGATGGCCCACGCGGCCATCTTGGAGAGCAGCGCACGACGAAACTCGTCGGGTTGTCCGGTCCAGCCGACCAGAGACTCGACCTCCTTCATCATCACGGCGTCGGGTTCCTCGTAGGTCCCTGTCAGGCGGTTGCGAAGCCGCTCGTTCTTGCTCCATGCGGAGACATGCTCGATGTAGCGTTCGAACAGGCCTGCATACTGCGCTTCGTCGACCAGACCGCTGGCTTCCCGCACTTCCTCCCCCCACAGGTCGAGCAAGCGGTCGCGAAGCGCTTCGCGAAACAGGGCGTGGTCGTGGTAGCCGCCAGGCTCCACCTCTTCCCGCAGCCAGGCGAACTGGCTCGTGCGGGTGCACAGCTCGTCCAGCTCTTCGAGTACCGCCAGCGGTGACAAGCATCGGTAGCGGGTGCTCTGCGATGCGTCGAGCAGCACGGTCTGCATCTCGCGCGGACTCGCTCCGGAGATCCCCTCGTAGAGCTGTCGCGAGCGCCCTTCTTCCACGAGATCCGCAATGCCGGCGTGCAGCACCTTGCGCTGCTCGAGCGTCAGCCGCTCCGGAATTCGCCCCGTCGCATACAGGTCAGCCTTCTCGACCACCTTGAGGTCGGCCCCGATCTGCGCCAGTTCTCCCGTGAGCCGTTCGCGATCCGGACGCACCAACCGCGTGAGCACGGCGAACATCGCAGCCACGAGGGTGGCGTGCGGCGCAACGTGACGCCTCATGCTCGCGGCAATCTGGTTGTCGTAGATACGTTTCTCATCGGTGTAGGCCAGCAGATATGGCGCGCAGACCAGCTCCATACGCCCGCGGAAGCTGGGGAACTCCGGGTGCTCGCGGAACGCGGCGAGGTGTATCTCGTTGGCGCTGCCGAGCATCACGCAGTTGAGCTGCAGGTTCTGCCTGGCCAGCGAAACCTCACCCGTCTCCACCGAAAGCTGCAGGTACTTGAAGGCATCGAGCGGACGCTTGAGCAAATCGCTGAACTCGAGCAGCCCCCCCGCAGCGTCCACCAATTCCCCGAACGCCTCGTACAACGGCGTCGCCTGAAGCGCGGTGGGCAGCGACGACAGCGACTGGTCGGCCGTGACCTGACGCTCGCCGGCGTCGACCGACATCTGCGGGCCGAGCGTCACGGCCCCGACCCGGTACCGGCGCGAAATGAAGTACCTCTCCACCTGCACGTGCTTGAGCACGTCGACCAGTGCCCCCTTGTACTTCTTGAGCAGCGCTTCGAGCACCTGCTGGTTCTTGAACGCCAGCTCGCCGTGCATGAGCCAGCGCGGCGGCGCCCGATCGACATGCGCCTCGGCCCAGACCTCCTCGATGAGCTTCCGACGATCCGGAACCGGGATCAGGAACAGCGGATGGTCGCGAACCTCGATGACCAGACGCGTGTCGATCTGTTCGTCGGGCAGATGTGCATACGAGTCGGTGACGTTGACACTCTCCTCGGAGCCGCCGCGCGAATCGCTGAAGCCGATGCTGCCGCGCAGCCGCTTCTCGTTCGGAAACACCCAGTGGAACCGGTAGAGCGCGCCCTCCTCCAGCGTGCTGTAGTGCTCGAGCGCACGCATGATGCACGCCGCAATCGTGCTCTTCGCACTGCCGTTCGGCCCATGCATGAGGATCAGCCGGTTCGGTCGCCCCTCCCGCACGAAGTTCGCCAGCGACCGGTAGATCTCCGCCTGCACTTCCTCTTGCCCCACCAGCGCATCGCGTCGTGCTTCGGGCGCCGACTCCCACGGCAGGTCGAACAACCGCCACCTGCGCTGCGAACCGGACGGGCCGGTGACCTCGCAGGTCCCAAAGTGATCGAACAGGTCGAGCAGATACGTCGCTGCGTCGCGTCCGTACCGACGCGGGTCGCTCGCGAACAGGTCGAGATACTCGCTGAAGGAAAGCTGCAGGCGCCCCTGCCTGAAGCGGTCCCGAAACGACTCGGCGAGGTTCTTGATACGGTCCTGGCAGCGCTGGGCGCGTTCCTGTTGGTTCATGTCCACCGCAGCCTACCACAGCGCGAACCGACGCTTCCCGCCCCGCGGTCTCCGCCCCGTCGCCCCCTTCAAATCGTGCGACGCGGCATCGATGACATTGTGGATGACGCAGCGTGGCATAAGCGGTACCCTCCCCCTGCCATGATCCCCAAGGCCCATCACCTGCGATCCCTCGCGTATCAGACCCGCCTCTGGGCGTCCGGCCTCGCCGTCCGCGCTGGGTTGCGATCCTCCATCGACCGGATGCTTCGGCCCCGCATCGTTGGTGACGTCCCCCGGGCCACGGCACAGGATGTCTTGCGCTTCATCCAGGGCACGGGCGGACAGGTCGATGCGTACCGGCTGCCCGATTCGAACCTTGTTACGCCTCACGGATGGTTTGCCACGTGGGGCACGCCGGAGCTCGCCCGCGCTCTGGTTGCAGCACACCTTCCGCTGAACGTAAGCCACTTCATTCACGCCGGCGCCTCCACTCGCGTCCACCGTATGCCGGCCATCGACGAGCCTCTGCGGTTCGCTGCCACCGTGGAAACCGTGGTGCGGACAGGCAAGCGAGTACGCATCGAGCAGAACCTCGTAACCACGTCGGTGCGTGGCGAGTTGGTCGCAGAGCAAACCGTCTCCGTGGTGCTCCCGGCGGGGCGGCGCCCTTGGTCGAATCCGTCCCGTCGCCAGGAGCCTGTGCCGGAAAGCGCACGCCACCTCGCAACCCACGACCTGGCCGCGTCCCAGGGATGGCAGTTCGCCATCCTGTCGGGCGATTTCAACCCGGTGCACTGGGTGCCTGCTTGGGCGAAGCTCTCGGGGCTCGACGGACCGGTCGCACACGGCTTCGACCTGTTTGCGCGCCTGGGTCACGTTGCGGTCACGGAGCTGGCCGATCGTCATCCAGAAAGGGTACGTGCCATCGAGGCCCGGTTCCGCCAACCCGTCTGCCTACCGGCGCGCATCGCCCTCCTCGCCGGGCAGCCCACACCGGTCGGCTCCGGCTGCCACCGTTACCCGCTCTGGATCGCCGCTGCTCCGGGCGGCACTGCCAACGTCGTCGCCTTCGTGGAGGTTGCATCTTGAGTACGAAGTCCGCAGCCGTCGCCAAGTTCGCTCGCCGTCTGATCGCAAGGCTTCCGCTGCCCATTGCCACGCCGGTCGACCTCCGCAGGGCGTGGGGACGGCCGATGCAGCACCCGCTCGCAGCCAGACGGGCCGTGGTGGTCGGGTCGGACGATGACGCGGTGGTGGTCCTGTCCGACGCGCTGAGGACCGCTGCCGCTGCGGTGTATGACACGCCACAGGACGCCGGCGCAGACATCGCCATCGTGGCGGTCCCCGGCGACGCCCCTGCCGACTCGCTGGTCGCGTGGGCCCGTCAATTCGGTTCTGCCCTGCGAGGCGTGGCGAAGCATGGCCGCATCATCGTCGTCGTCCGGGCGTCGGGGCCGACCCTCGTGACCGACGCCGTCCACGGATTCGTCCGTTCGCTGGGCCGTGAAACCGGCCGAAGCGCCGTCACGGTGCATGCGATCGTCGCGCCCACCCCGCACGCGGCGGCCCCCGTCGTCGTTTTCCTGGCATCGGAGCGCGCGGCGTTCTCGAGCGGTCAGACCCTCATGCTGCGGGCCGGAGACGGCCCCTCGATGGCCCCTGCTCACCCCGAGGTGGCCGTCGTCACCGGCGCGGCCAGGGGAATCGGAGCAGCCATCGCACGGTGCCTCACTGACGCCGGCTATCGCGTCATGGTCGCCGACGTCGCCTCGCAAACCGATGCTGCGCAACGCCTGGTCGACGCGTTGGGTGGCGAGGCGGCCGGTATGATGTTTCAGCCGTGCGATGTACGCGACCCGGCGGCCGTCTCCGCAATGCTCGAAAAGGCACGTACGCTCTCGCCTGTCGGCTGCATCGACGTGCTCGTCAACAACGCGGGCATCACGCGGGATCGCACCTTCGGCCGCATGAGCGACGCGGAGTGGTCCGACGTACTCGATGTCAACCTCGCTTCGCTCGTCAACGTCACGCGCGCTGCGTTGTCGAGGATGTCCGACGGTGCTCGCGTCGTCAACGTGTCGTCGGTGACCGGGCTTGCCGGCAACTTCGGGCAGACGAACTATGCGATGGCGAAGGGTGGGGTCATCGGCTTCACGCGGGCGCTGGCGGCCGAGGTCGAGCCTCGCAAGATTGCGGTCACCGCGGTGGCGCCGGGCCTGATCGAGACGGCGATGACGGCGAAGATCCCGCTGATCAATCGGGAGATCGCCAAGCAGATGACGAGCCTGGCCCAGGCTGGGCAGCCCGAGGATGTGGCGATGGCGGTCGAATTCCTGGCGCGTCGCGAGGCCTGGTCGCTTCGCGGGCAGACGATTCGCGTGGACGGAGGCATGTTCTTCGGGCCGTGAAACGGCCCATCGCAAGACACACGACACGGCGCAGCGCGCACGCAATGCGTCGCGAGCAGGACAAGGCAAGGAGGCCAGTTGATATGGGCGCTAACTTCTTTACGGACAACGAGGATCTCAAGTTCCAGTTCGAGCATGTCATCCAATGGGATGAGATCGCGGACCTGACCGAGTTCGGATACAAGCTGCCGGGCGGCCATGCCAACCTGCAGGAGGCCAAGGAGTTCTATCGTGCCGTCATCGAGTCGGTGGGCGAGTATGCGGGCGAGTTCATCGCCCCGCGCGCCCTCCAGATCGACGCGGAAGGAAACTGGCTCGAAAACGGCGAGGTCAAGTGCGGCAAGACGTTGGAAGCGGTCTACCAGGGGCTCAAGGAGCGCGAGCTGTGGGGCATGAGCGTGCCGCGCGAGCTCGGCGGATCCAACTGCCCCCTCGCCCTGTTCTTCGTCACCGCCGAGATCCTGGCCAGAGCCGACGTCTCCATCATGACGCACTTCGGCTTCCACAGCGGCATCGCGCTCGCTCTGCTCATGTACGCCGCCCGCGAAGGATCGCTCCGGATCGAGAACGGGGAGCTCAAGTCGGTACGCTGGGAGAACGTCATCCGCCAGATCGCCGCCGGCGAAGCCTGGGGGGCGATGGTCCTGACCGAACCCGATGCGGGAAGCGACCTGGGCCGCATCCGTACGCGGGCCGAGCAGCGCGACGACAAGTGGTATGTCACCGGCGAGAAGATCTTCATCACATCGGGCCACGGGCAGTGGCATATCGTGCTCGCCAAGACCGAGGTCGACGCTGGCGGCAAGAAGCTCGATCCGCTCAAGGAGCTGAGTCTGTTCCTGGTACCGCGCATCATCGAGCGCGACGGCCAGAAGGTGCGGAACTTCGAGATCACCAAGGTCGAGGAGAAAGTCGGTCACCACGGTTCGGCGACATGCTCGCTGCTGTACGACAACAGCGAGGCCGAACTCATCGGCAACGTGGGCCAGGGCTTCGAACTCATGCTCACGCTCATGAACAACGCCAGGGTCGGCGTAGGCTTCGAGGCCATTGGCATCTCGGAGGCCGCGTACCGTCAGGCTCGCGAGTATGCACACCAGCGCAAGACGATGGGCCAGACCATCGACCGGCACCCCATCGTGGCCGAGATGCTCATGGACATGGAACTCGACATCGCCGGGCTGCGTGCGCTTGCCTTCGACGCTGCCAACCAGGTGGAGATCTCCTCCAAACTCGACATGCTGTTGCGCACCATGCCGCCCTCCGATCCGGAGGAGAAGAAAAAGCTCGAACGCAAGCAACGCAAGTATGCCAAGCGTGCCCGTCTGCTCACACCGCTGCTCAAATACGCCGCCGCCGAGGCTGCCGTGCGCATCACTCGCAACAACATGCAGATCATCGGCGGTCCGGGCTACATGCGCGAGGTCGGTGCCGAAAAGCTCCTGCGCGATGCGCTCGTCCTGCCGATCTACGAGGGCACGTCGCAGATCCAGGCGCTGATGTCGCTCAAGGACAACATGATGAACGCGATGAAACGTCCTGGCGACTTCGCCAGGGAAGCCGCTCGCATCCAGTTCCTGGCAGGCACCACGACCGACGAAACGCAGCGGACGTTCTACAAGGCCGAGGCCAGCATCCACCGGGCGCTGCTCGCCGTACTCGCGCGGATCGCTTCGAACAAGCTCAAGCGCACGGTCAATGAGAACGGCTGGGCCCAGATCAAGCAGTTCGCGGACATGTCCAAGTGGGATCCCAAGGTCGACTTCTCCCAGGGGCTCGTCCACGCAGAACGATTCGCCCGTGCCCTGGCCGAACTCGAGTGCGCGCGAACCCTGCTCGCCCAGGCCGCTCGCTTCCCCGAGCGCCGCAAGATCGCCGAGCGCTACGTCAAGCGCATGGCCGGCCGCGTCGCGGCTCAGACCGACGCCATCATGGCCAACGACCAGTCCGTGCTCCAGTGGATCGCCGAGATCCAGGACTGATCACCCCTCGACTCCCCTCCCCTTGATGTCCGGCCCCGTGTGCCTCATGGTCGGCCCATGGCCGCAGATTTCGACTGGGATCAGGTCCAAGACTACCTTCACAGCCTCGTCCCCGAGCGCCCCGAGGAGTTGCGGCGCATGGAGCAGATCGCGCAGGCGGAGCGCTTCCCCATCATCGGCCCGGCCTGCGGACAGCTCTGCTACCAGCTCGCGCTCACCATCGGCGCCACACGCATCTTCGAGCTCGGCTCCGGCTTCGGCTACTCCACCGCCTGGTTCGCCAGGGCTGTCGTCGAAAACGGCGGCGGCCTCGTACACCACGTCGTCTGGGACGACGACCTGTCGCGGCGCGCCAGGCACCACCTCACCCGCCTCGGGCTCGCCCATGCGGTCAAGTTCGTTGTCGGCGAAGCGGTCGCGGCGCTCCGCGAGGCCGACGGCCCCTTCGACATCGTGTTCAACGACATCGACAAGGAGGGCTATCTCGATGCGCTCGACGCCGCGACCCCCAAGCTTCGGCGCGGCGGGTTGCTGATCACGGACAATGTCCTGTGGCACGGGCGCATCTTCCACGAAGGGGACATCAGCGCCACCACGGTGACCATCCGCGAGTTCAACCGCCGGATCGCCACCGACCCCGGATGGACTGCGACGATCGTGCCCATCCGAGATGGGATCATGATCGCGACCCGCACCGCATGAACCTCGGATGCCGGCGCGAGCTTCTTACACAAATTCTGGGGATCCTCACAGCAGTATGCTGGCTCCGAAGCGCACTCGTAGCCGACACGCGGCTCGAACGACGATGTCGAGTCGCAGGGCTGGTTCTCGACAGCAGGCAGGGTGAGGCGACAGACGCCCTTGTGGGGCGTCTCGCCTCCGGTGGCGCATGCCAGCAGTCCGCCGTAGCGGCCGCCCCAGGCGGGTAGAGCATCATCGCCCCGGGGGGGGCGCGCGTGCCGACCACGACCCGACCGCACGACTGCGGCTCGCCGCCTTGGGGCGGCAGGTGCAGGATCACGCCTGGAGACCGGCGAGGCACGGGTCGGCCGCGGCTGGACCGAAGGGTGCTCCGTTGCTCGGGGCCGACGACACGGCCGTGGTGCCGAACATACCGAGCACCTGCCGGCAGGCTGCGGGGGCGTTTGGTTCACCGTCCTCCGCACAACTGCGCGTGGTGACTCGCAAGGCCCTTCTTCAGGACCGGCGCGGCCCGGTGCGAGGTGCCCCGAGACGGCGACGCGCACTGCGGCGTAGATTCCGCCTGCCCTGTGCCACGCCGGTGACACCCGGTCGATGCCGCCCCGGCGATGTCACGCTGCACCTCCGCCATCGCGCACATCCCCCGCGGGCACCGCGTGGGTGGCTCGGGGTGGGCCGCAGCTAGCGTCGCCGCCGGCACCGCGAGGCGATCCCAGCCAATGCGGCAAGAGACAACGCCGCCAGCCACGATCCCGCCGTCGACGAGGTCGACACCGAGCAGCCGCCCGCATCGTCGGAGGAGGCCGGATCGGCACCGTTTGCGGCGCGGTCCCCCGCCGGAGCGCCGCTCTCGCTCGCGGCCTGCGCGTCGTAGCCCGACGAGAAGCCAGGGGGAACGCACATCATCACCGGCGCGGCGTTGCAGTCCGGCGGCACATCCTGCGGCTGCAAATCCCGTTCAGGCGCGGGGCCTGACTGGGGCGGTTCTGCCGCACCGCCGTCCAATGCGGGGTCCACGAGGCAGTCGCTACCGACATTCGCACAGACCCAGTCCGTCGGGCAGTCCACGTTCGTGGCGCAGGCGATCTGCTTGGGGGTGCAGGTCTTGGTGGTTTCCCCGCAGGCGTCGGGCGGGCAATCGGTTCCGGGCGGGCAATCAAACGCTTCGCAGGGCGCAGGGATCTCGACGCACTCGAAGTCCGCGGGGCAATCCGTGTCCGTCGCGCAGTCGATCGCAACGTATTCGCAGGTCTTGGGCGCATTCGGATCGACTGGTTCGCAGCCCGTGTTGCCCTCGGAATCGGCCCAGCAGGTCTGGGACTGGTTGGCGACACACTTCAGGTAGGCCGGGCAGTCCGCATCGGTTTCGCAGGTCTGGGGGAGTTGTTCGCACCAGCCCGTCTCGTCTTCAACCGGGGTGGGATCCGGGCAATCGGGCGGGGTGGCGCATCCGGGGACGCTCGCGCCCTTGATGCACGCGAAGCCATCGGCGCAGTCCGCGTCGCTGACGCACTGCTGGGCAGACGCGTCCGCGGCGGCGAGCAAAGCGGTGAAGCCTCCGAGCAGTGCAGCAAGCCCGAGTCGCAGGGGCCGTCGGGTATGGTTCGTGGAAGACATTTCGGCTCCGTGGTGTTGGGTTCGGCAAGTGCTCAGAGCACAACCAATGCCAGCCGAGGCCGCCGCTCCGATGGGGCGCATTCCCGGGAATCGACGGCATGCAGTCCAGCGTCGTGCGCGCCATGGCACAGACGACGGTGGCCCAGTGTGACCCACGGGTCATGTGCCGCACGGACAAGGAGCCGCCAAGCCACCGGAACACGGATCGTCGACCAGGCAATTCGCGATACGGGCACACACGAGTTCGAGACCGCCCATGCCTGCCTTGGCGGGACAGGCGGCGGCTCGGAGTTCCGTGTTCGCATTCGCGTTGCTCATCGTGCGTTGCCCGGTGTCGGGCAACTTCGCAGGCCGTTGAAAGAATACGGCCCGACGTACAGGTGCCACCATGGGGATTCTCGCGCTCCTGGACCTCGATGCGAACAGCGGCAGCCCCGGCACCCTGGACCCCGTTCCGCAGCGCTCGTACGAGGGTATCTTCGACCGCCACATCGGCCGCCCTCCACCGTTCCAGCGGGGTTCCGGTCGCGACGATGCACTTCGGGACCATGACGCTTCTTCGCTTCTCCCGGCGATATTGCGTCCCGGGCCTCCCGCTCCGGCTCGCTCGAATCCATGTCCGCACGCCGCGCCCGTTCCGTGTCGGCACAGGTGGTGTTGTGGTGGCTGTCCGTTCGAGTCACCGGTGCCTGAGCGTCTTGCATCCCGTCTACGAGCCGTCCAAGCCTCGGGTCACGGCATGCGGGGCGCCCCACCTATCCATGCGGGGCGCCCCACCTATCCATGCGGGGCGCCCCACCTATCCATGCGGGGCGCCTCAGGACGGCAGGTCGAAGCTTCGAGCAAGCGCATTCGGTCACCGCCCAACGTTCGGGGCGAGCGGCCCAGATGATTCGAGAGTTCGTGCGGCGCAGACCGATCTCGATGGAGGGCGGCCAGGGCTGGCTTCGAGTGCCTGCGCTCCTTGTTCCGGTTTCTTCTCCCCATCCCGGCACAGCGGCGAGGGCTCGGGTGACTTGGCGACCTGTCGAACGAGAACACCGGGCCATGCTGGCCAGAGGATTCCAGGCCACGGGAACCAGCGTACGTGATTTCGTGTATGATGTTGCTTCATGTCGGCGGTCGACTCGTCATCGGTGCTGGATCGGGCTGAGCGGCGCGAGCTGACGACCCGTGACGGCGTGAAGCTGCACTATGAGGTCTTGGGCGCAGGCGACCGGACCGTACTGCTGGCGAACGGGCTGGGGGGACGCCTGTACTCGTGGAAGCCGCTCCTGGAGGCGCTGGGCCACCGTTACCGATTTGTGACCTGGGATTACCGGGGGTTGTTCGAGTCGCCCTGCGACACGGTGTGCAGGCTCTCGGTTCGCGATCACGCCGAGGACGGGCTCGAGGTGCTCGACGCCGAGGGAGTGCGCAAGGCAGCCTGGGTAGGCTGGAGCATGGGGGTGCAGGTGTCGTTGGAGGCGGCATCGATCGCCCAGCACCGATTCGCGGGGCTGGTCCTGCTCAACGGCACCTACGGACACGTGTTCTCGTCCGCGATGCAGCCGGGGTTCCGCGTTCCGATCGTGCCCCGGTACATGCACGAGGTGTTGGAGTTCGTTCGGGCTCGTCCATTCATCGCGCAGATGCTGGCGCGCATGAGCAATGCGGGCACGTACGCCACGCTGGGGCTGTTCTGGCTGATGCTGGGGCGGCGGGCGATCGAGCTTCGACCGATGCTCGAGCAGTACACGAACGACGTCTACAAGCCGGAGAACTTTCCGAACTTCTTGCGCTTGTTCCAGGAGCTCGACGCGCACTCGGCGTTTCATCACCTGCCGCGGCTGAGGCTCCCGGCGCTGGTGGTCAGCGGCCGGTTCGACGTGCTCACGCCGCCGTATCAATCGCGCGAGATTGCGCGACGCCTGAAGAACGCGGAGCACATCCACATCCGAAACGGCAGCCACTTCGTGCTGATCGAGCGTCCGTCGGAGGTCATCCCCCACATCGAGCGTTTTCTCGACGAACGGGTGGTGTGGAGCTGACGTGTGAGCCGTTTTCGGCGGGCTGGGCGTCTAGAGGGAAACAGGCTCGAAAGCTGGGGCGAGGTTGCCCCGCGGGCCGTTTTTTGGAGGAACGACCATGAAGAAGATCGCCCTGCTGTCTCTGATCGCGCTGTTTGCCATGGCCTGCGGCGGTGGCACCAAGGCCCCGGAAGCCCCGACCGCTCCGGAAGCCCCCTCGGCGGCGGCTCCTGAGGCGCCTGCTGCGCCCGAAGCGCCCGCGACGGATGCCCCTGCGGCTCCTGAGGCGCCTGCTGCGCCCGAAGCCAAGTGACCGGATAGCGACGACATCGAGCGGGCTGTCCTCCTCGCGGGGCGGCCCGTTCGCCGTTTTGTGGCCATCAAGAAGGGCTCGTGGGCGTGCCACAGACCTTCCGCAATCGTGCGGACAGTCGCAACGCATTGCAGCGTCACGGATCGACGTTTCCTGCGCGCGCGGTCCTGTCGACCATCGTGGGTTCGTTGTTGTCTCCACCATCGAGATAGGTATAACTGCGCCGGCTCGTTCCCCTGCCCCGCTGTTCGGGTCGACTGGGGAGGTTCACATGGCGCACTGCAAACATGGCTGGGATCTCGTCCCGGCCTGGACCATCGCATCGGGACTGCTCGCCGGCGCGGCGAACACCGGATGTGCGGCCGGCGTGGCCGACAGCCCAGGCGCTGAGGCGGGTGGAACCGGCGGGTCGGGCGGTGCGCCGGGGACCGTCACGCATCCGCCTGCGCCGGGGTCCGACACGTCGGCTGAAGACGGTCTGGCGCTGCTCGCGGAGTTTCGCTCCCTCGCAGGGCTCAGTCCGCCGCAGGTTGACGACGCGATGTCGGCCGGCTGCGCGGCTCACCTGGACTATTTGGTCTGGGAGAGCACGACCGGAGGCAAGGGGACGTGCTTCCTCTCGCACACGGAAGACGACCACGACAACCCGTACTACGCGCCGGAGCACGAAGCCGCGGGCAAGGACTCCGTCATCGCGTGCGCGGTGGGCAGCGACGGACGCCAGACGCTCGCGCAGGCCGTCGATGTGTGGATGAACTCGCTGTACCACCGATTGCCGCTCCTTCATCCCGGTCTCACGAAGATCGGTTACGCCTCGAAAGACGGGTACAACTGCATCAACTACCGCTCCGGCACGGACGAGACGGTGGTGGTGACGCCGTTGACTCCCGTGCTGTGGCCGCCCGACGGCCTGGCGGACGTGCCCCGTTCGTTTGTCGGGCATGAAGTGCCGTGTCCCACGAAGGTTGCCGATCCGATGGCATCGACCGGCGTGGATTGCGCGGCATCCGGCTTCATCGTGACCGCTTCGTGGTTCGGCCTTGGGGGATGGACGGCCCCTTTCGGCCATGCCGATCGCAGCGGGGTGCGTCTGGTCGACGAGGACACGGGCAGCGAGATACCGCTGCTGACCTGGTACGCAGACGGGCTGGAGGGGCACGACCCGGTGCCACGCGCGGTCGCGGAGTCGGTGGCGCTGGTGCCGGCGGCATCGCTGCCATTCAAGAAGACATTGCGCGCGGAGATCGACGTGGTGCTCAACGAAGAGCCCGTCCACGTGACATGGAGGTTCATGACGGGGGTGCGCGCGAAGTAGTCGTTGCGCCGTGTTCAGCGGCGTCACCAAGGACCAAGAGGGTGCGGCAGGACCGTGCCCGTCAACGATGCGGCGCCGATGAGGCGGGCATCGACGAAAGGAACCAAGCATGACCGATCTGTCAACGACCTGGCTGGGGCTGAAGCTCCGAAACCCCATCGTGGTCTCGAGCTCCTCGCTGACGGGGAGCCTGGACAAGCTCAAGGAAGCCGAGGCGGCTGGTGTTGGAGGCGTGGTGCTCAAGTCGATCTTCGAGGAGCAGCTCGCGCTGGAGGCCCAGGATATCGAGAGCAAGATGCAAGCTGGAGCGGGCTTCCAGGAGGCCACCTCTTCGTACTTCGCCGATATTCCAATGGACTTCGGGCCCGCCGCCTATCTCAAGCTGATTGGCGACGCCAAGAAGGGCCTGAAGATCCCGGTCGTCGCCAGCATCAACTGCATCTCGGCCGGATCGTGGAGCGAGTATGCGAAGAAGATCGAGGGGGCCGGCGCCGACGCGATCGAGCTCAATCTGTACTTCTTGCCGACCGACCCCAAGCGGTCCGGTGGCGACATCGAGAAGGTGTACCTCGACGTGGTCCACGACGTACGCAAGCGGACGCGCCTGCCGATCTCCGTCAAGCTGCACCCATTCCTCACGTCGATTCCGCACATGGTGGCCCGGATCGCCGAAGCGGGCGCCAACGGCGTCACCCTCTTCAACCGCTTCTATCAGCCCAACTTCGATGTCGACAAGCTCGAGATCGCCAACACGCTGCAGCTCTCCCGTCCCGAGGACGCGCTCCTGCCGCTGCGCTGGATCGCGATCCTGTACGGTCGCGTGAAGGTGGACTTCGCTGCCACGTCGGGCATCCACGACGGTCGCGCGGTGGTGAAGATGATCCTGGCGGGCGCCAGCGTGACGCAGGTGGCGTCGGTGATCTTCAAGCACAAGACGCAGCACGTGGGCGAGATGCTCCGGGAGCTGGAAGGTTGGATGAAGGAGAAGGAGTATGCGTCCGTTGCGGACTTCCGCGGCATGCTTAGCCAGAAGTCGAACCCCGACCCTGCCGCCTTCGAGCGTGCCCAGTACATCAAGACCCTGGTGGGCCACGACTGATTGATCCCACGACGCTGCTGCGTCCGACTCGTTCATTGTTGGAGGACTCATGTCTCATCACGACAAACCCGTCCCGGCAGACCGCAAGCCCAAGCTGGTCACCATCGATGGCAACACGGCCGTCGCCCACGTTGCCCACGCGCTGTCCGAAGTCTGCGCCATCTATCCGATCACGCCGTCGTCCGTCATGGGCGAGATCGCCGACGAGAAATCGGCGCGCGGCGAGAAGAACATCTGGGGAACCATCCCGGCAGTCGTCGAGATGCAGTCCGAAGGCGGCGCGGCCGGCGCGGTCCACGGATCGCTACAGGCTGGTGCCCTGAGCACCACGTTCACCGCGTCGCAGGGCCTGCTCCTGATGATCCCGAACATGTTCAAGATCGCAGGTGAGCTCACCTCCACGGTCTTTCACGTGTCCGCGCGCGCGGTGGCCACCCACGCGCTGTCGATCTTCGGCGACCATTCCGACGTCATGGCCTGTCGCAGCACGGGCTGGGCTCTGCTCGCCTCGGGCAGCATCCAGGAGGTCATGGACATGGCATGCATCGCGCACGCCGCGACGCTGCGCGCGCGTCTGCCCTTCTTGCACTTCTTTGACGGCTTCCGCTCCTCTCACGAGGTGCAGAAGATCGAAGCGTTGAGCTTCGACGACATGCGCTACATGGTCGACGACGATCTGGTCCAGGCGCACCGTGCGCGTGCCCTCTCTCCGGACCGGCCAATCATGCGCGGAACCGCGCAGAACCCCGACGTGTTCTTCCAGGGCCGCGAAGCCGTCAACCCGTACTACGTCGCCTGCGCCGGCCACGTGCAGGCCACGATGGACCAGTTCGCCAAGCTCACCGGCCGCAGCTATCACCTGTTCGACTACGTGGGCGCGCCCGATGCCGACCGCGTCATCATCGTGATGGGCTCGGGCGCCGAGACCGTCCATGAAACCGTCGAGTACCTCAATGCTCACGGCGCCAAGGTGGGTGTCGTCAAGGTGCGCCTCTACAGGCCGTTCGACGCCAAGGCGCTGCTCGCCGCGATCCCGGCGAGCGTGCGGGCCATCGCCGTGCTCGACCGCACCAAGGAGCCGGGCTCGATCGGAGAGCCGCTCTACACCGACGTGCAGACCGCCATCGCGGAAGGCTGGGCCGAGGGCATCACGCCGTTCAAGACCATGCCGCGCGTCGTGGGTGGACGCTACGGCATGGGGTCCAAGGAGTTCAACCCACCGCACGTCAAGGCCGTGTTCGACAACCTCAAGCTCGACAAGCCCAAGAACCACTTCGTGGTGGGCATCGTGGAAGACGTGACCAACTGCTCGCTCGACTGGGATCCCGACTTCGACATCGAGTCGCCCGAGACCGTGCGCGGCATCTTCTACGGTCTGGGTTCGGACGGCACGGTCGGCGCCAACAAGAACTCGATCAAGATCATCGGCGAAGAGACGGACAACTACGCGCAGGGCTACTTCGTGTACGACTCGAAGAAGGCCGGGTCGATGACGGTCTCCCACCTTCGCTTCGGCAAGAAGCCCATCCGGTCGACGTACCTGGTGACCAAGGCGAACTTCGTGGCGTGCCACCAGTTTGTCTTTCTCGAGAAGTTCGACATGCTGCAGTACGCGGTCGACGGGGCGACCTTCCTGCTCAACAGCCCGTACGGGGCCGACGAGGTGTGGGACAAGATGCCTCGGCTCGTGCAGGAGCGGATCCTCGCCAAGAAGCTCAAGTTCTACTGCATCGACGCCTACAGCGTGGCGAAGGCCACGGGCATGGGCGCCCGCATCAACAGCATCATGCAGACTTGCTTCTTCGCGATCTCGGGCATCCTGCCTCGCGACGAAGCCATCGCCCAGATCAAGAAGGCCATCAAGAAGACCTACGGGGCCAAGGGCGACGCCATCGTCGAGAAGAACTGGAAGGCGGTCGACATGACGCTCGAGAACCTGCACGAGGTCAAGGTTCCGGCCAAGGTCACCAGCAAGATCGAGATGCCTCCCGCGGTGGACCCGCGCGCGCCCCAGTTCGTTCGCGAGGTCACCGGCGTCATGATCGCCGGTCTCGGCGACACGCTGCCGGTTTCCAAGTTCCCGGCCGACGGCACCTATCCGCTATCCACCGCCAAGTGGGAGAAGCGCAACATCGCGCTGACCGTTCCGGTGTGGGAACCCGACCTGTGCATCCAGTGCGGCAAGTGCGCGATGGTCTGCCCGCACGCGGCGATCCGCACCAAGGTTTTCCCGCCCGACACCGTCCAGGGCGCGCCGCCCACCTTCAAGGTCATGGACTTCAAGGACAAGGACCTGAAGGGCATGAAGTACTCCGTTCAGGTCTTCGTCGAGGACTGCACGGGCTGCGAAGCCTGCGTGTTCATCTGCCCGGCCAAGGACAAGAAGGATCTCAACCGCAAGGCGATCAACATGGCGCCGCAGATCCCGCTGCGCGAGTCCGAGCGCGCCAACGTGGAGTTCTTCCTCGCCCTGCCCGAGCTCGACCGTTCCAAGGTCAAGCAGGACACGGTCAAGGGATCCCAGCTCCTCGAGCCGCTGTTCGAGTTCTCCGGTGCATGCCCGGGATGCGGCGAAACGCCGTACGTCAAGCTCATCACGCAGCTATTCGGCGATCGCATGTACATCGCCAACGCCACGGGGTGCTCGTCGATCTACGGCGGCAACCTCCCGACCACGCCCTACGCCACGAACGCGCAAGGTCGCGGCCCCACATGGTCCAACTCCCTGTTCGAGGACAACGCGGAGTTCGGTCTGGGCTTCCGGCTTGCGGTCGACAAGTTCAACGAGCAGGCCAGGGAGCTGCTGGTGGTCGCCGAGCCCCTCAAGGCCCATCCCAAGCTCGTCGAGGAGATCCTGTCGGCCAGGCAAACGACCGAAACCGAGATTTTCGCGCAGCGCAGCCGGGTCGACGAGTTGAAGAAGCTGCTCGCCGGCGCCACCGACCCGATCAGCAAGCGTCTTCTCAACCTGGCCGACTACCTGGTGAAGAAGAGTGTCTGGATCGTGGGCGGCGACGGCTGGGCCTATGACATCGGCTACGGCGGGCTCGACCATGTCATCGCATCCGGGCGCAACGTGAACCTGCTCGTGCTCGACACCGAGGTCTACTCGAACACGGGCGGCCAGATGTCGAAGTCGACGCCGATAGGCGCAGTGGCGAAATTCGCGGCGGGCGGCAAGCCCATCTCCAAGAAGGACATGGGGCTGATCGCGATGAGCTACGGCTACGTGTATGTGGCCACGGTCGCCATGGGCTACAACGATGCGCAGACGGTGAAGGCGTTCCTGGAGGCCGAAGCGTGGGACGGGCCCTCGCTGATCATCGCGTACTCGCACTGCATCGCGCATGGCATCGACATGGCCAAGGGGATGGACAACCAGAAACGCGCCGTGGAGTCGGGGCATTTCCCGCTGTACCGCTACAACCCGGCGCTGGCCGAGAAGGGTGAGAACCCGCTCAAGCTCGACAGCAAGGCGCCCAAGATCCCGTACGAGCAGTACACGTACAACGAGACGCGCTTCAAGATGCTCACCAAGAGCAACCCCGAAGCGGCACGCGAGCTGCTTCACAAGGGCGCGGAGCACGCGCAGAAGAAGTGGCGATATCTCGAGCAACTTGCCCAGATCCGCTGGGACCTCCCCAAGAGCGAACAATAGCTCCCATCCACCTCCAGAGGCTTGCCGGGGCGGCGTCTGCCGCATAGCGATGGCCGCCCGCCCCCGGCATCGCCAATCCCGCTGTAGCACCCGTGGCTCGCGCACTGTCGGGCCCGCTGCGCGGCGACCGTTGCTTCGGGGTTTGCATCGGTCGTTCGACGCGGCGTTCCGACACCGCCTGGTTGGGCGTGGTGGCCTGGCGGTCGCGCGCCTTGCGGTCGCGGATCTGGTTCCCACGCATGGCCGGGCGGAGCGCGCCCTTCGTGGATTGCTCGTCGTGGCGCTGGTGCCCGAGGCGTTGGAGGCTCGACGGTTCGCGATGGTCTGGTTTCGGCGCTGTATGCAAGTGCGCCGTTGGGCACAGGTCGAACGCGGGCGCCAGGAGGCGCTCGCCGCGGTTTCCGCTTTCAGCTCGCCCGACGATCGAGTCGTGCTGTCGGGGGCCGACGCGGTGATGCTCCCGAGGCTCCTGCGCAAAGGATATGTCGAAGACGCTCCGGCGGTCGAGCAGCGCGGGGTCGAATTCCATCGCCGTCATGGTGAGTCGTCTACGTTCTACTTCGACGACAGCGGTCCACGTCTTGCTGTCTTTCGCCTGTTGCCGAAGGTCGCAAAGGGCGCCCGGCGGACGTTCTGCTGCCAGCAACCGGCGCGCGGCGGTGGTCTGGAGCAGGCGCGGGCGAGCCTTTCGATGCCTCGCAATCCCATGGTATACGGGCGTGGTTGATGCAACCCATTGCGCCTCCGCCCCCGGACGCAAACGAAGGATCTGCGCCCCCCCCCGCAGCGGCGTCCGTTTCGCACCGCATCCTGTCGTGGCTTCGGCTGGCGATCCCTGAGCTTCTGCTCCAACTCCGCAACCTTTGCGTTTCGCACCGCATCCTGTCGTGGCTTCGGCTGGCGAGCCTTGCGCTGCCGTTGATCTTCTTTGCCTGGAAGGCAGGACGAATCGTCCGGGTTCCCGGCCCCGGTCGCCTCGCTTGGGATGAGCGCACGGGCACGGCCGACCTCGGGCTGGACACGAATCACCGACAGGCGTTGTTCGAGGAGCTCGCCTCCCACGACGCGGGCTGGAAGAAAGCCAATGCGCGCTTCGAAGACGACTGGTCGCGGCACGACGACTTCCACGCGCTGATGAGCCAGCACATCGTGGCGCAGTCGCGCACGCTCGGGATGAGCCCCACGATCCTCTGCCTGGTCTACGACGAAGCGGTGCATGCCGGGTGGGTGAGCACCAAGGGCGTGAAGTTCGAAGCGCGCTGGGTGCCGCTCAAGCCGAGGACGCGATGAGCACCAGCGAAGACCGGGGGCTCGCGTCGCTGGTGAACGTGGCTGGCCTCCGCCTCTTGCTGTGGTTGGCCCTCGGCTCCTGGTTCTATGCTCGTATCCTGCACAACCCATATCTCATCGGCGAGGGGCACGACTGGACCTACTTCACCCACCACCTGATCGCGTCGTATCGCACCTATGTCGACTACCACCAGCTCCCCGTGTGGAATCCCTATTTCTGCGGCGGAATCCCCGGCATCGGCAACGTGCAGAGCATGGCCGGTTCGCCGACCATGATCTTTCCGATCCTGTTCGGCGCGTTGCCCGGCTGGCGCTTGTCGATGCTGGTCATGCTGGTGCTGGGCATGGAGGGCGCCTACCAATACGCCCGGCACAACGGCGCAAAAAGCCTCGGTGCGGTCGTCGCCGCCACATGTTTTGCCATGTCCGGCCGCTTCGTCCAACTCCTGTACGACGGTCAGCCGGTCTTCCTCGGCTTCGAGATGACTCCCTGGCTGTTCGTCGGATTCGAACGCGGATTTCGCGACCTGCGCTGGGCCGTGGTCGGCGGCCTTGCCATGTCTCTCGTGTTTCTCGAGGGTGGCGCCGTGGCGACCCCGATCCTGGCGGTGAGCCTGGCTCTGCTGTTCATCGTCTCCACGTTCTCGCTGGTGGTCACACGCAGCCGGGATCCGGCGTGGTGGAGCCCGCTGCGGTCCCTGCTGGTCATGACCGCTGTCACCGTCGGCTTGTCGGCCTTCCGCCTGCTGCCGGTCGGCGCGGCCCTGCTTGCTTTTCCCCGCACGTGGGAGGGCGGCGAGTCCTACACCGCGGCCGCCGTGTTCGACATGCTGTTCACGCAGCATGCTTCACCAGGCTATTCCGGCCCGGGAAGCGCCTATCTTGGAGTCTTCTGCCTCCTGGCCGCCGCCTACGCCGTGGCGCAGCACGACAGGCGATCGGTGTTCCTCATCGCGATGGGCTTCCTGTGCTTCGACCTCGCCATGGGCGAGCACTCGTGGCTGCACCTCTATGCGGTAGTCAAACACCTGCCTATCTTGCAGAATATCCGCAACCCCTTCCGCTTCGTGGTCTGTACGGCGCTCTTCGTGTCCGTCGCGGCGGGCAAGGGCCTGTGGCTCTTCGAGGACCGCCTGCTCCGCTGGATGCGGCATCCCTCCCTCGACCGCCTGGCCCTGCGCTTTCCCATCCCCCAACATTGGACCACCCGGATCGTGTCCAGCGCCGTCACCATTTTGGTCGCGGTCCCCGCCTACTTCATCGTTTCACAGAATCTCAAGTACAATCGGGGTCGTGTCGACCGTCTGCCCCTGCACGCCGTGGGGCTGTCCATGGACAGGCCGTTCCGACAGTCCATCGGCAACCGCTGGCTTGCGCATGTCTGGCCGGCCGTGAACCTCGGAAGCATCGCCTGCTTCGAAGAGCAACCGTTTTTCACCTCGCCCGCCCTCCGTGGCGACCTGCCCCAGGAAGAGTACCTGGCCGACCCCAGCGCAGGTACCGTCACGCGCGTCTCGTGGTCCCCTACCCGGGTCGACCTGGACCTGTGGCTCGTCAAGCCGGCCACGGTCATCGTCAACCAGAACTACCATCGCGGATGGTTCGCAAACCATGGTTCGGTCCGGTCGCTCGACGGTCTGTTGGCGGTGTCCGTTCCGCAGGGCAAGTACCGGCTCGTGATTCGATTCGTCGACCCGCTGGTGGTCGCGGGAGGGGCGGTATCGGTGATGACGGCCGGCGGCCTGTTGGGCATTGGGGGCCTGGGCGTGTACCGCAAACGCAGACGTCGGCGCGAAGAGCCGATACGGAGCTGACGGTCGTGCCTGCCTCGCGCCCAGGCGAACGGCTTGGACCCGACCGACTCGAAGCGTCCGAAGCAGGCCCGATACAACCGTTTACGCATTCGTCCGACGAGGCTTGACACGCCGCCCCGGGTGCATTCTGCTGGGAACCTCCTGGCAGGATCGTCTCGCCATGAAGCAGACCGTTTGCACCGCAGCCATCGCCGCAGCGTGCCTGTTGGGTTCCGTTTCCGCAGCCCACGCCGAACCGGGCGCTTCCTTTCCCATGCCGGCCAACGCCTATCGTCCCAGGCTGCAGCGCCGCGTCGACGCCGTGTGGGCCAAGATTGAGAAGAAGCTCGACGCACACAGTGTCTCCGCGGAACGCAAGAAGGAGATCCGCGGGATGCTTGACGAGGTGGCGAAGGAACTCTGGGCTGCCTATGCGCAGGCCGCAGCCGACAAGAGCATTTCGCAGGAAGAGCACCGCCGATTGACGGCCATCGCGATGGGGCTTCGCGCCAGGCTGCGCGCCCGGATGGCGGCGGCACGCACCAACCCTGGAGGCAGGGCTCCCGCTCCTGAAAAGGGATCGCCGAAACCCACGGCGCCAAGCACGCATGCGCCTGACCATGCGTCTCCGCCAGCCGCTCCCGGGCCTGCGGGCGACAGCAAACCCCATGCACCAGCGAGCGCGCCGAAAAAACCATCCAAGCCGGCGGACCATCCCGCCCCATCCCCACGCAGCAAACCATCGGCCAAGCAGCGCGAACGCCCGACGAGCGGCGTTGTCCGTCCTCCGGGCGCCGACGAATCCGGCGAGTAGCGTCGTCCACCGCCGCACGCGCGGGCACCGCATCGACCTGACGTCACGTCGTCAGCGACGAGGGCGGCACGACGGCTGAAGTGGATGCGCGGACAAAACGAGTCGGCCCCGAGTCACCCCGGGGCCGGTGATGCTGCTGGTGCGAGGAGGGGGAGTTGAACCCCCACACCCTTGCGGGCGCCAGAACCTGAATCTGGTGCGTCTGCCAATTCCGCCATCCTCGCGACGGAGCGAGGCGGGGTCGTAGCGCGCATCGGATCGCTTGTCAAGCACCTGTCGTTGCTCGATCTGCTCAGCTCCGAATGTGCGCAGCAACGGCACGAAACAGCCTCCACGGAGACCGGAACCGCAACCAAATCCCGAGCAACCTGTGCCGATTGCCCGCTTGCTCAGCCCGTCTCGCACGCTACACTCCTCGCATGCCCACCGCACCCAGGCGCTTCCGCGGCCCGTTCCGCGCCGACCAGATCCGCTGCGGCGACCCCTATGAGCTGTCCGACGGCCACACGATCTACGTGCTGCCGGCCGGCGGACGACACGCGCGTACCAACCTTGTGGGCGGGCAGGTGCTTGCCACGGACCCGGACGTGACCGAGGCCGGCACGGACGCAGGCTACTCGCCCGATCCGAAGACACTGCGCGCCCCGGACATCGCGGTTGGTAACGTACCGGCGGAGCCGGGATGGATCCAAGGCGCACCTCCGCTTGCCGTGGAGTACGCCGACACCGGCCAGGACGAAGCCGAGCTTCGGGCCAAGATTGACGACCTGCTTCGCGGGGGCACAAAGTACCTGTGGGTGGTGCGTCTTGCCGGACCGCACCGTGTCGAGGTGTACGAGCAGGGCAAGCCCATGCGCGTGGCCTTGCCGGGCGACGAGCTTCTCGCCCCCGGCGTGCTTCGCAATCCGGTGCGAGTCGAGGCACTCTACGATAGGGAAGCCGCCATGGAGGCGACGCTTCGCAACCTGCTGCAGCGCGCGGGGTACAACAGCCTCGACGAGGTGCTCGCCAGAGGCGAGGCCAAAGGCAAGGCCGAGGGCAAGGCGGAGGGACTGGCTGACGCGGCGAGGCGACTCGTTGCGTCGGGCATGACGGTGGAGCAGACGGCCGCGTTGCTCGGGCTCGAGATAGCGTTCGTTCGGGCGGCCGTGGACCAGGCGGGCTAATACGCAGTAGCGTCAGCCTGCGACACCGCAACGAAGCTGTGTGCCCGTGCCGGGCAGGCGCACGCCAGGCCCATGCTCGACAACGCTTGGGCGCAAGTGCTCGATCTGGACCTGCTGGGTGAACGAAGCGGGCGGCATGGCAGGGCAAAGGCGGTCAACCGCGACGTGTTCCCCGCCGAGCGTGGTGGATGGTTTCCGGCGGATCCCGCAGCGCAAAGACTGACCGTTGCGCAAGGCGTCCCTGCTCGCAGCCGCGTGCATGCTCGCCACCGCGAGACCCCAACACGTGTTGGGGTCGAGGCCAACACGTGTTGGGGTGTACACCCTTTGCCCTCGCCCACTGCTCCCGCTACACTCCTCGTATGCCCACTGCACCCCGGCGCTCCCGCGGGCCGTTCCGCGCGGACCAGCTCCGCTGCGGCGATCCCTACGAGCTGTCTGATGGTCATGCGATCTACGTGCTGCCGGCCGGCGGACGACACGCGCGTACCAACCTGGTGGGCGGGCAGGTGCTTGCCACCGACCCGGACGTGACCGATGCCGGCACGGATGCAGGCTACTCGTTCGAGCCGGAGACCCTGCGCGCCCCGGACATCGCGGTTGGTAACGTACCGGCGGAGCCGGGATGGATCCAAGGCGTGCCTCCGCTTGCCGTGGAATACGCCGACGCCGGCCAGGACGAAGCCGAGCTTCGG